>Ga0233431_1000513_pt1 | contig 83053 bp, 54 predicted proteins | sample SI_118_April2016_FD_179867 | JGI IMG/M metagenome (GOLD analysis project Ga0233431, IMG submission 179867) | Seawater microbial communities from Saanich Inlet, British Columbia, Canada - SI_118_April2016_200_MG | ecosystem: Environmental > Aquatic > Marine > Inlet | place: Canada: British... | reverse complement strand
TGTCCAGTTGAGGAATATCAGACTCTTCCTCTTCCCCATCCCCTTGCGTCGGTTCATCATACTGAGCCATGGATTCGCTCCGGGTCTCTTTCGCGCAGGGGGTTAGGGCCTGCCTCTATTTATCTATCGGCCTTGATCCCCCTTTCGGCCAATATCTCGGCTAACCAAGGTAGGAACATCCCAAAAGACCTCGACTCAGGAGAGCTAAGCGGTCCCCAGGAGGATCGTCCTCTATTCATCCTACTCTCCACTATACCCCATTGGCGCCTGCAAATCAAGAAAAACCGACCCCTTCAATCGCTTGTGCGAGACGATCTCGGGGCCGCAGGCCCATGAAATCTCTTCATTTAAGTACTGAAATCGAAAACTCACTCTTTTTTCACTTCCATAATTGATCGGTATTTATCTTGTATCAACTGCTTACGCTTCTTTCTTCAGTTTCCATTTGTAGTTATTTTCGGAAACTCATCGATATGACTCAACTGTCGTGTAATTAACTACATATGAGTATCTGCGAGATCTTGAAGAAGATGAATTTCCGATTACAGTACAGAAAAGAGGGATTTCGAGTCTCTTTAAAGGCTTCGGGAATAGGTGCGTATGATCGCTTTCAGTTCCCCTCTTTCTCTCCGATCCGCTCGTCGTGCAATTCCATCGCCCGAGCTACTACCCTCTCCACCTCATCCAGATCCTCGAACGGCTTCTGAACACGGAAGTCGAAGGGAATCACACGCATATCTGTGTCGGGGAGATCCCACCCGGTAATCAGCACCGTAGCCACTGACGGATCGATTTGCCGCATCTCCCGCAGAAGCCGATCCCCGGACATCCCCGACATGCCGAGATCGATCAGCACCACGTCGTACTTTCCCGGTGCAAACTGAGCCAGCGCTTGCCGACCATCGGTTACCGCTTCCACTTCGTGCTGCTCTCCCAACAGACGCGCTAACAGGTCGCACACGGCGTCATCGTCGTCCACCACCAGTATCTTCCCTGAACGAGTCGGAGAGGCATCAGCAGCCATTCTTTGCTTCTCTGCCACCTCCTCCATCCACACCGGGAAACGCAGCGTGAACGTCGTCCCCTCTCCCAGAGTGCTATTTACTTCGATAGTGCCGCTCCAGTTGGTCACAGTTCTATACACCGTTGATAGTCCCAGACCTGTACCTATGTCCATTTTCGTTGTGAAGAAGGGTTCAAAAACGCGCAATTTAGTCGCTTCATCCATGCCCGTACCGGTGTCCGAGAAGACGACCTGCACCTGATTTCCTCTGTGTTGTGTATCGATGGTGATCGTCCCTCCATCGGGCATAGCGTCCACTGCGTTGAAGATGAAATTGGTGAGAATATCATGGAGACCCCCTTCCGTTCCTTGGATCTGGGGAACATCCCTCCCTTGGATGAGAACTTCGATTGGGATACCTTGTCCTTCAGACTCGTCTTTCCACCGGGGACGAGAGGTTTGCACCGCCTCTCCTATCACTTTATTAACGGATACGGGTTGCAGGACATCCTCTTTGACAGTGCTTACGGACAGGTGCAGTTCGTGGACGAGATCCCGAGCGCGTTTTGCGGAGGTGACGATATCGTTGACTTCACGCAGGAGTTCCGGATCGTCCGTTTTGCGCTTGAGAAGCTGTGCCGGTCCAAGGACGTTGGTCAAGATGTTGTTCAGATTGTGGCTCACACCTGCAGACAACTCTCCCACCGCACGTAGGCGTTCGAGACGGATCAACTCCCGCTCCATTTGCCTGCTTTCAGTGATATCGATGACTCGTCCCTGCAAAGCAATCAATTCATCATTTTCATTGGCAATCCAGACATTTCTTTGATGCATCCATCTGGTTTCCCCTGTGATCTTATGAACTATAGGAAATTCATAGATTTCAGGTCGTTTCCCATCATTTATCTCTACCCATTTCTCATGAAAATAAGCATCCCATCCTGGCAAAAGCATCTTCAAAAGCAACTGTGGATTCTCATAAAACTCATCCGGCTTGAAGCCAAATGCTTCGAAAGATGATGGGCTGATATACTCATATATCCCATCGGAAATACGGGTGCGAAATATCACATCACGGGTATTCTCCGTGAGTAAACGGTATCTCTCTTTACTCTCCCGCAGCATCTCCTCCATCTGCTTGCGCTCGGTGATATCGACGTGAGTGCCGACAACGCGAATCGGTTTGCCTTCCGGATCGAAGACCGCATTGGCACGGGACAGTATATCTACCCAATGACCCTCTTTGTGTTGCATCTTGAATTCGAGTTCAAAACGGTCGATCTTTCCTTCTAGATGATCTCTCAACATCTTCCAGGATTCCTCGATGTCCTGCGGATCGGTAAGCCGTTCCCATACGGAAAAGTCGTTTTGGAGTTCGTCCTCTTCATACCCTAGCATTTCTTTCCATCCAGGAGAGAAGTAGATTTCATTGGTCACCAGATTCCAATCGTAGATACCGTCTTTCGTGGCTCTCATACCGAGATCATATCGTTCCCCTCGCTCTCTCAACTCTTCTTCCAGCCGTTTGTATTGCGTGATGTCCTGCGATGTACCAAAGAGTTCCTTGATTTCTCCTTTTACATCGTATACCGGGAATCCCTGCGTGTTGACGTGATGGTATATATCGTCCGGAAATCTGATTCTCACTACAATATTGTACGGCGTCCCCTGAGTGCAGCCTTGAACCGCTCTATCGAAGAATTCCCAATCATCAGGATGCCAGGTTTCTTTGTGCTCCTCATAGCTGGGAACACCATCCTCTTTTCTGTAACCGCACACTTCGAACATCTGATCAGACCAAGTCGGCACCTGTGATGCTATGTCGTAGCGCCAATAGCCCACTTTAGCCATCTTCTGTGCCGCTTCGAGCGTTTCATTGAGACGCTCAATCTCCTGTCCACTTTTTTTGCTTTCGGTGATGTCCGTCAGTACCCCTCGCAACCCCAGAACACGGTTCTCGTCCAATATGGGGTGACTGGAAGTGCGTACCCAGCAGAACCCACCCGACTTGGTTTTCATTCGCCATTCAGAGAGTCCTTTTTCGCCTGAGAAAATCGCCTGGGTTTTTTCTTCCATACGTGGTAGATCCTCTGGAAAGAAAAACTCAGCGATAGAATGACCGACGAGTTCGGACGAAGTGTACCCAAGAATGGATTCAATGACTGGACTGGCATAGGTTATTACTCCGTGGCTGTCCACAGAATACAGAGCGTCATTGATCTCTTCTACCAACGCACGGTATTTTTCTTCGCTCTCTCGCAGTGATTCCAACGACTGCTTGCGCTCGGTGATGTCTCTAATATTCCCTTGGAAGACAATTCCTTGACCATAGTAGCTTCTTAAGGAAACAACAGCGATCTCGACAAATATTTGATTCCCCTCTTTTTTACGCAAAATAGTCTCAAAGGGAGGCAGTGTTTCCTCTCGTTGCATCTGCCTGATTCTCTCTCTTGAATCAGATCCAGACGATTCTGGATAAATATCTACCAATTTCATAGAGATCAGTTCTTCCTCAGAGTACCCACTGAGCCGAGTTAGCTCTTCATTCACCTCTATAATTTGTCCTTCTGGAGTGAAAATGTTTATTGCATCTCGAGAATTGTTAAAAGAAATCCTATACTTGGCCTCTGACTCCCGTAGTCTTTCCTCTGCCTTCTTGTGATCGGTTATGTTTCGGGCGCTCAGCGTCAATCCAATAACTGCATCGCTATCCGGCGATCTCCGAACCACCGCATTTGTTTCGTAGTAGACGACATTCCCATCGGGAGCGTTATATGCCGTCTCGTACCGGACCGCTTCTTCTGTCTTGAGAACGCCCTCTAAAGTCGCCTTGTTCTCGGCTTGATTTTTTTCCTCCACGTAGAGGTAGATAGGAGTGCCGATAAGCTCTTCCATGGTGAGTCCCGGCGATGCGTAATTGGCAAATTGTATGTTCAGGTCTGTATCCAAGAGGAGTATATGATCGGGGGATGTTTCGATCACTGAACGCAGCCGTTCTTCACTCTCCCGTATCGCCTCCTCTGCCTTCTTGCGCTCCGTGATCTCCCGCTGGATATCCTCGTATAACTGGGCGTGTTTTAAAGCAATGACTACCTGATCCAACAAAGGTTGCATCATCTCAATTCGGTGAAGAATTCCCGATTTTTCCTCAATAGGACTGCCTGTTGCCAGCACGGCCAATACTCGATCTCCCTGCTTAACCGGAACGAAATACGAGATATTTCCCTTACGCAATTCCGGGCTGTCGATCCTTGAATCAAACCGCTCATCCCATTCCTCGATTACCTGCATTTTCCCAGTGCGAGCCACTTCAGCCGTGATATTATCGTCATCCAGGTTATAACGAAGCCCTACTGCCTTTTTCTTCTCGTCAATGATAGGATTCCCTCGAAACGTGTTCTCAACAACTTCTACCGTCTTGGTTCGTTCATCTACCCGCGCAACCATCAGGCTGCGGAAGATACCGGCTTCGAGGATCTGCCTAGCCAGGCGCTCCAGAATCTGATCCACGCATAGAGAAGATAGAGTTGTCTGACCTATCTTTTGGAAGGCGGTCAGCAGGCGTTCATTCCCTCGCAGCTTCTCCTCGGCCTGCTTGCGCTCGGTGATAATCTCCGTGTAGATGATGATCCCGCCGATTGAACCGTCGGATTCATACCAGGGACGGCACTCCCAACGGGTCCAGTCCACGGTGCCGTCTTCCCGCACATAGGGATCGTCTTCCGCGCTCGATGTCTCCCCGGCCAGCGCCTTCTGATGCACGTCTCGCCACTTCTGAGGCAGATCCGGAAACACGTCATAATGATGTTTCCCGATTACGTCGTGGTCTTTCACTCTGTATTCGTCAAGGTAGTGCTGGCTCACATAGACGTACTTCAGTTCTCGGTCGTGCACCGCGATGGCGCTTCGATTGTGTTCAATGATGTAACGCATCAAGTCATGAGAATGAATCAGCGCTTTCTCTGCCTGCTTGCGTTCGGTGACGTCTTCCCACAGCACTAACGCTCCGGTAATTTGCCTTCCCGCATCCTTGAGCGTCGAAGCGCGAACGTTCCATACGTGGCGCTGCCCCAATTCATTCTCCCCTGCCCACTGGAGGTGTCGAGTTTTGCCGGTGCGCAGCAGTTCGTCGATGAAATCCTTGAAGCGAGTGCGCTCTTCCTCCAGAGCCGCAAAAGAGGCGATATGTTCCCCGATCCGGTCTTCTCTGCGGACCTCAGTCTCTAAGTGGTGAGCCATATCCAGAAACGCCTGATTGACATCGACCACGATACCGTCCGTATCGATCAAGGTGGCTGGTAGGGGGATCGCATCAAATGCTCTGGTGTAGTCCGTTACAGAGGAACTCGGGGAAGTTTTGTCATCTACTCGGGTCTTCTCCGCGTCCTCCCCCACCCGTTGCCGCAGTGCAGCCAATTCCTCGATCAACTGCGCTTTGGTCTTTCTAGCGTCATCCATACCACAGCCCTCCCGGATACAAAACAAAAAACCGCACCTCCGAAGTGTTCGTTCGGCAGTGCGGCATCCTGCAGTGATCGGCTTTTCTTCCCTAACCTCCGGTATTTCCACCCCTCAGTCGGTCAGATGAGGAAGCCGTATCTGCATCGTATTCTGATATCATGTATCGTGAAGATACTCAATTTTCGTTGTGTCCACCCAATAATCATTGCAGTTCGAATACACGTCTCTGTAGAGATCGCCGTACACTGAGTTGGACGATCTCGGAGCGTAGATCACCGGGGAGCCGATTTCGAAGTTGTGCCATTCATGCCGAGTTTACTATCGTTCAGTGACGTTATCGTTAGTATCGCGCGGACGTTTCACACCTAAGTATCTGTTTTTGCTGAGGGGTTTTTCGAGGGCTCGTTTGAGATCGGCCAGTATATCGGATGAGGCTGTCCAAATAGGCCAAACGGGGGTTTGGAAACCTCTGGTGGGACAGGAATTTCTCGGGGTATATTATCGGAGCAAAAAAGAAGAATCCCATACCGACCGGGGGTATGGGATTCTCCAAGGCAACATAAAAATACTTCTGCGACAAAAGAACCCCGCCAGATTGCTCCAGCGGAGTAACAGGAATCCAGGTTATTGGCCTACTTCGAAGGAATCATGAGGGCGATCTTTCTGCGAGGATATGTCAACCCTTTTGTGTAATTTTTGTGCAGCAACCTGTTGGATGTCCCCCTTTCCTCCCTATTTCCCTATCATTATTTTGTGTCATTGCTATAGTTGCGGTAGGTGAAGATGCGGGCGATCTCATCTCCGTCGCCGATCCCATCGTTGCTCTGAGACAACTCGGTCCCCTGGCTATAGCTGTCCTACTATTACTGGGCAAGCTGCCTCTGCACGGACTCATCAGGCTTTTTAATTTTCGCCGATTTCTCTGTCCCAGGAACAATGAGTTCACAGCAACAACCTGATGACCACCTCTCCACCATGTATTTCCCCCGTTGGCTCAAATCCCTGTTTCCGATAGAATCCCTCTGGGCCTCCCTCTATCGGCACATAACTCGCCAGCAGTTCTTTAGCGCCAGGTCTCGTCTTTACATACTCTATCAGCAACTCAATTGCCCGTCGTCCATACCCTTTGCCCTGATGTGGACCTGCAATCATAAACCGCCACAGGTAGTATTCTCGTTTCTCTGGTTCATCGGACAGCATAATGAATCCTACAGGCACCTCACCCGCATAGATCGCTCGGAACCACGCCCTATCCGCAAAATGCGCCTGCGCGATAGAGAGCGCATTCGGAGCTACCATTTTGTGTTGCTGTTCCGATAGCGTATCACTTAGCGAGCATATCTGACACACCGTCTCTTCAGTTATTTCGCAGAGACTGACGACCGCCTCCATTTCCTGTTCATGCTGTACAGGCTGCTGTTCCGACATGGTATCTCTCCTGTAATTGGGAAAGGCCGAATGGCCTCTGTCTCTCCTCAAAGAAGGACCGCCTTGTTCCAAAATTGGTCCCCCAATACCACCACGGTCTTGTCATCCCTTTTTGGGGCCGCTCCCGTAAAGGTCCAGAGCACCCATGGCCAGCCTCAGACCACCGGCCTACCTCGCGTCCCGGTGTCCGACCAACCTCGTTTTCCCTCGTAGTGTCCCTTGAAATCGAAATCCACCAGTTCGATCCCGGTTACCCACTTGGGCCACTTGTAGCCATATTTACCATCTGCCGTCATCCGTATGGGGAAACCGTGCTCCAGGGTCAGGGTCTGGTCGTTCATTGAGTGGGCGAGGAGAAATGCATCCGGCTGCTCGCCCACCTCGTCGATGCGCAGGTTCGAAGTAAAACCTTCTGCTGCATGCACCCCGATTTTGAATGCGTTATCCTGAATGCCGGCCTTTTCCAGCACATCGATGAGTCGGGGACCGGTCATGTGCATGCGCCCCCAGTGGACGTTGGTCATGCACTGCAACACCATGTCTCCCGACACCTGGGGAAAGTCATCCCGCAGTTGCTCCAGGGAAAGGTGCAATTCCCTGTCGACCAAACCACCGATGGCCAATTCATAGGCTCCAGGGTCTTCCAGGTATCCCCGAGCATCGCCGGGAATGCCGAAGATATGGTACGTGAACAATTCCTCTACCGATGTGATGCCGGAATCTTCTTCAGGCGAGGCCATGGTCGATACTCCCGTTCATGTGGTGAATTCCATATCGGTCCTTACCGAAACATCACAGGAAACGTTTTTGGGTATTTACGAGCGCCTGTCCCAGGCCAATTCACCCTCTAATTTATGGGGTAGAGCCAGAACTCATTGCACTCCGGACACCGTTGGCTTCGGGAAAAATGTCCTGGACAGCCCATCTCCCCGCAAAAATACATAATATCTCCAGATCTATTCATGTTTTATCGAAACTGCTTTTTTCCCTTCTGTCTTTCCGACCCAATAGGGCTTTTCATTGCGATATGCTCTGAAATTGTTTATAAATTATAAAGTTATTTCATCTGAGAGGACCGGAAAATGGAATTCTTTGACGCTATACTGACAACCGAAGTGCTCGCGGGAATTTTGATCATCGGCGCATTCGCCATGGGAATCCGTTCGACCCTCCACTTCTCCAAGGGAGCGGCGGATTTGCGTCCCAAACTGAATGAGGTGGAGCGCGCTTTAAAGAAGCTGCGCGACGGCATGGGCGACCGCAAAAAAGCGGTCGTTGAACTGACGCAGGCAGTGGCCCCGGTCAAGGATATAGAAGCCCGGATGCGCCTCTATTATGAACAGGGGCAAGAGATGAACATCGAGCACGAAAAGAAAGAGCAGAAAGATAGCGAACAGGAAGAATCAAGCAGGAAGAGGCGCATTCAGCGCAAGAAGATGGGATACGAAGGAGACGATTGATCTATCTCTGGCCCACCTCTTTTTTCTCATAGTTCATTCTCCGTTCTCTCGCCCACCCTGGTCCATTTTTCGTCACATCCCCCCGTTTTTTCAGAATCGGTGAAAACTTTCTGCCGTGCGGTAGAAAAACCGCTCCTGTCCGGCTGCCCCTTCGGCAAAAACGGGTCTGGCTAAGAATTCCCGGCCCGCTTCCCCCTGAATCAGCCGCCGCACCCCAATGGATGGGAAAACCCCGAATGGAAACTTCCGACCTGCCAACCCTGAACGCCGCTCTCAACGGCCTGAGCACCCTCTTTCTTTTTCTCGGGTACCGGTGCATCAAACGGATGGATCGCCACGGCCACCAGCGCCTTATGCTGACTGCTCTGGCGACCTCAGCTCTCTTTCTCGCGTCTTATCTGGTCTATCACTACACCGTCGGTTCCGTGCCGTACCCGCACCAGGACTGGACGCGGCCCCTCTACTTCGCAATCCTGATTCCCCACATCGGGTTAGCCACCCTCATGGTCCCTTTCATCTTCGCCCTCCTCTGGTTCGCCTGGAGCGGAGCGTTTTATCGCCACAAACGCCTGGCCCGCTGGGTCTGGCCGACGTGGATCTACGTTTCGATCAGCGGCGTTGCGGTATACCTGATGCTCTATGTGATTTGACCCCCGCGTTCTCCATGAATCCCACTTTTCCCCGATTATCTCAAGAATTTTTCCCCCGTTTGACGACCCATGTAGCAACGAGGATGGTCAGCGCCGTCCAGGTACAGCTCACGCAAAACGCCAGGAATAAGCGCTGCTCCCCCATCGCCGAGATCAGATCCCGATAAAAAGCCACTCGGATGAGTTCCTGAGCGTAAGTCACCGGGTTCAGGCGCATCAGCCACTGGAGCCAGGTGGACGCGCTTTCCACCGGGAAGACAGCCCCCGAGAGCAACCACAGCGGAATCATCACGACGCTCATGATCGCATGATATCCGGAAACCGTATCCATCGACCAGGCGACGATGAAACCGAATCCGGTGAAACCCAGGCCGACCAATGCGAAGAGAAGGAGCAACTGGAGCACTGTTCCCAAAGCCAGATCTATACCGGCCAGGGGGGTGAAGAGCAGGAAGATCACCGCCTGAACCATGGCAATGGCGGTTCCCCCCACCAGCTTGCCCAGCACCAGGCTGAGACGGGAAATAGGGGCAACCAGCACTCCCTGTAGAAAGCCGGCGTTCCGATCTTCGATCAATGTTATGGTGGAAAAGATGGCGGCGAACAGCAGCAGCATGAGGACGACACCGGGGAAGAAAAACTCGGCGTAGCGAACCCCGTTTTCTCCGAAGTTGAAGCTCTCAGAAAAACCGGCTCCCATAAAGACCCAGAAGAGCAGCGGCTGCGCCAGGCTGCCAAGCAACCGGGTGGGTTGGCGGAAGAAGCGGACAAGCTCTCGCTGCGCCAGAACGACGATGCCGTTCATCGCTATTCCTCTTCCCTTCCACCGAGGTGTTCCCCGGTGAAATGGGCGAAGACATCGTCCAGGGATGGGTGCGATAAAGTGAGGGTGCGGATGCGCGGGCCGAAGCGATGGAGCAGTTCATCGAGACTGATCAGTTCGGTCAGGGGGATGCACAGGGTTCCATCCACTACCCGGCCTCCCAACCCTAGATCCCGCTGCAGCTCGTTCCCGAGGCTTTCCAGTTCCTCTCCCTGAATGGAGAGGAGTTCCTGCCCCAGGCCTTCTCGCAGACGGTTCGGTTCGTCACAGGCCAGCAGCTGTCCTCGGTGCAGAATTGCCACCCGATCACAGCGTTCGGCCTCGTCCAGCAAGTGCGTGGTCACTACGGCGGTCAATCCCTCCTCCGCCCTCAGTCTCTCCAGCTGGTGCCAGAAATCCTGCCGGACGGTGGGATCGAGACCGGTCGTAGGCTCGTCCAGAATCAAAAGGCGAGGACGGTGGAGCAGGGCTTTGGCCAGCTCGACTCTTCGCGCCAGTCCTCCAGACAGTTTTTCAACCCGTTCATTCCTGCGCTCGAACAGGTTGAGGTCGCGCAATAGTTCCTCGCTGCGCTCGACCAGCCGTCGGCGAGGCAAGCCGTAGAGCCGTCCCGAAGCGCGCAAGTTTTCGGCCACCGTCATCCGGCCATCGAGAGCCGGCTGCTGGAATACCACCCCCAGCAAACGACGCACAGCCCCTGCCTGTCGGCGCAGATCCAGCTGGTCTATCTGCACTTCTCCCGAATCGGGCTCCAGCGCCGTCATCAGGATGCGCAGTAGAGTGGACTTGCCGCTGCCGTTGGGGCCCAGCAGGGCGACGATCTCCCCTTCTCGGACCTCCAGCGAGACATCCTTCAGAGCCTCCTGTGGAGGACTCCTGCGGGTACCCTGGTAGGTGTGGGAGAGCTGTGCGATGCGAATGAGCGCTCGAGGTGCCACCGTTGGCCTACCTTACCTCCTGATTGTGGGCAAAAGGTCGAGGCAAAATAACGGCAATCATCCAGAGCGTCAAGCGCTCACACCATCCTCTTTCCCCTGTTTTCCGGGCGCGAAACGGGCTTCCGGCTCAGAGCCTGGCGCGTCCTGATGGGATCTCTTCCAGGCCGGTCGCCATCACCTGTTTCCAGGCATCCAGCAACTTGCCCATCAGCTGGTGCGCTTCTTCTATCGCCTCCAGATCCAGGTAATTGTTGCCCCGGATGAGCCGGCGGTAGATATAGGTGTAGAGTCCCACCAGGTTGGCGGCGATCTCTCCTCCCGAGCCTCCTGCAGCTTCCCCATCCAGGGAATCTGTCAACTGGGAGACGATCTCCTGGGCGTGAATCAACCGCCTGCCCTTTTCGATCATGTCCCCTTCTTCGATTAGTTCAATTGCCTCCTCCATGCAGCGCATGGCCTTTTCGTAGAGCATCACCAGCAGACGCCCTTTGTCCTCCAGGGACCATGCCATGTTTAGGGAAACGCTGCGGGCGCATTCCATCCGTGTTGTTGCCACTTTTTCGACCATCCTTGGCCTCCTTAGGGTTTTCGCGTGATCCTGTTACCGATCCTCCTTCGGTATTTGATATTACTTAATACTAAGTATTATCAATCACATTCCCATTATCGGCATCCATCCCCTTTTCTTTACCCCCTTTTTCCTCCCTTTCCTCCATTACAGGGAAGGCGTTGACACTCCGCCCTTTTTTGGCTAACTTCGCCGATGACCACCGGAGCATTTTATTTATCTATAACTCCATCTCTTGCAGGCATTTCTACCTCAAAATATCATGCCAGAAGAAATCTCTGACGACGAACTCAGAACCCTTCTATCCTCGGTGGGTAAAAAAGGGACTGCCAAAACATCGGTAGACTCGTTTGCCCGGACTCCCCTGGCTTACGACTTCAAACGGCCACAGCGGGTCAGCAAAGAGCAGCTTCGCACCCTGGAAAACGTTCACGAGCAGTTCGCCCGCCTCTTTTCCTCTTCCCTGGCCAGTTCCATGCGCATGGTAGTCGACGTCGACCTGGCCTTTATCGATCAGTCTCTCTACAGTGAATTCGTCCTCGCTCTCCCCAGTCCGTGCTCCGCCTACAGCTTCGTCATGGACCCGCCGGGGAACAACGCGGTACTCAGCTTTGCCCCCGAGTTGATGATGGCGATCATCGATCGAGCTTTCGGCGGCAAGGGGATCGGCTTTATGGACGAAGCCAGGGCCCTCACCCCGATCGAAATCAATATCGTCAACAAATTGGTGAGCCGCATCTTCCAGGATCTGGAAGCCACCTGGGAAATGATTAGCCGCATCGCGATTTCGGATATCACCCTCGAAAACAATCCGGAATTCATCCAGTGCGCCGCAGCCGGAGATCCGGTTGTACTCCTCGGTTTCGAGGCCAATTCAAACCAGACTACGGGCCTGATCCAACTCTGCTATCCGCTCGTAACCCTTGAACCTCTACTGCCCAAACTCACCCCGGAATACCGCCAACAAGGCAAGCGCCTCCCTCAAGACAAACCTCCAGTTCCACCCCGGGCTCTCGACAAAGTCAAAGTCCCCGTGACCGTCCAGGTCGCCAGCGGCATCTTACCTCTCAGGGAACTCGCTTCTCTGCGGGCAGGGGACGTTATCAAGCTCGATACTACCAGGGAGGAACCGGCGATTGTTTTCCTGGGCAACCAGCCGAAATTCCTGGGCAAACCGGGCCTGGACGGCAGGCGTCGCGCGGTCAAATTGAGCGCGGTGATTCCCGAAGACGATGAAGAGTTGTTCCGCTGACCGTACTTTTCTGCGGATCCTAAACATGGATGCCTTCCGATGAAGAGTTGTTCCGCTGACCGTACTTTTCTGCGGATCCTATACATAGATGCCTTCCGATGAAGAGCTGTTCCGCTGACCGTACTTTCCCGCCGACCCTATACATGGATGCCTACACCAGCTTTACTACTCGCCTGAAATCCGCCGCCCCTTTTTTGGGAGCCTGGTTCGTCGTCGGATTCGCCATCGCCCTGTGGGATCCACATCCCAGGCTGATCCTCACAGTAGCCCTGGGGATCAGCATTGGTACGCTGATCCTGGGACCCTATTCCGCCGCCGCTCTCTACATTCTCGGCCTGCAGCGGTTCTGGGGCGGCCATCTGCGCTGGCCGCTTTGCCTGGTGCCTGGTCTGAGCGCCGTCCTCCTGCTCGACTACCTGCTGCACTGGTCCAACCTGCAGTTGATCCTCGGTAGCATCACCGCCCTCATCGGCACTATTCTCGGCCACGATGCCACAGTGGTCGTCCTCGAACTGAAGGGGTCCAGACATCTGGACCGCTGGATGGTCCTCGTTTTTCCCCTGCTTCTCGGCCTGGCGGTGCTGGCCGGATACAGCAGCTTCGGGTTTGGGGCCGGCACCTTCCAGTTCATCTCCTCCTTCCTCCGCTGACCATGAGCAGTTCCTTTTCCAAAAGTCTGGGAAAACACCTAAATAAGCTCATCCCGGGACCTCCCCTTTTTGCCCCCGAGGGAGAGGTCCGGAATATGGTCGTCTATCCCCTCTTCCCCTCGAAGCTCCACCCCGATCCCCCCGATATGGTTACCCTGTCAGAGGCGATGCGCCGAGGGGTAGCCCTGAACGACACCGGCGTGGTCAGCAGGGTGCACCTGGAAAACCCGTTGCCCACTTCGGTGCTGGCCGGAGAATCGGAAATACTCATCGGCTCCACTCAGCTCCGCGCCGTGCAGTTCAGCTGCCTGATACCTCCCGAACGCCGGATCGCCCTGCCGGTCAACTGCATAGAGGAAGGCCAGCCTGCCAACTACCAGGCCGCTTTTGAAAAATCGGACGCCTGCCCCTGGAGTCTTCGCTCATACAAAATGGCGCAAATGGCCGAGCACGGCGAACCGCCCCAATATTGGATTTGGGATAAAATAAAGGACGATCTGCGCTCCTCTCGAACCGTCTCCACTACCAACGATCTGCATGCCATCCTCGATCAGAACGCCTATTCTCTGAAGAACCTGAGCCCCCTGTTTCCAGTTCAGCCCGGGCAGGTGGGTGCCGTCTGCGCTGTAAACCAGGATCTCTATCTCGAGCTTTTCGCCGATCCCGAAATCCTCGAGGACCGCTACAACTACCTCCTGCGCAGCGCCCTGGTCGAAGCAGTCGCCCACCCGGGAGACAAGGTCATCCCCTCCGAGATGGTCCCTCAATTCCTCAATCAGGTCGTCGATGCCAGCCAGAAAAGCCGACTTCTTGAGGGCCGAGGCCTCAAGGACAGCGGCCGTTCCCTGGCCTTTGCAGACAAAAATATTACCGGCTCAGCCCTGGTCGCTCACGGCCAGCTGATCCACCTTTCCGCCCACCAGAACTGTCTGGGCTTCAGCAAACCGTTCGTCGACCAGCAGCCCGACCTGGAGATGTCCCGCCAGGACTGGGAGGCCGAAAATCCCCATTTCTACACCGACCTCGAAGACCGCTATGCCGACCGGCGCAAACGCTATCGCGCCTTCAAAGACAAACTGAAACCCCTGCAGAAATCAGAACCTTCCCCTGCGGGGATGAAGTCCTCCGCCACAGAGGAACCAGCCGCAGACAACGCCATCCCCCCCCTCCCGCTGAGTCCCTATCTGCACGATTTTTTTCACCAGCTTTTCCGTCGAGAATAGTTGGCCGTCAAGCCGGTTCCTCCCGGAACTTGACACTCTCACACGCGTCCCCTTATTCTAAACACAGGCGGGTTCCACTAAATCTCTCTTTTTCACATGGTTGCATCCCTTTTGCCGCGACGTCGCTCGTTCTCCCGACTGGCTTTAAAAGCCCTGTTTTTGCTCATCCTCTTCACCCTTCCCTGCGGAGGGGCGTTCTGGTATCTGAGCCGGCCTACCGGCATGGAGAAACCCCATCAGATTCGCATCGAACCGGGCACTAGTGCCCGCCGCATCGGCCAGCTTCTCGAAACGCGGGGATTGATCCACAGCGCCGAAGTTTTCGCTCTCACCGTGCGTTTCATGAGAGTTTCTCACCGCCTGGAAGCGGGAACCTACCAGCTCAGCGGCACCAAGACCACTGCGGGTATCGTCGGCGATCTTCTCAAAGCTCCGGTGCGGACCCGTCGCGTCACCATTCCCGAAGGGCTCACCCGGCGGGAAGTAGCCGGTCTGCTGGGCGGGCATGGACTCATCGACTCCGCCCGTTTCTTCTCCCTGACAGAGGATGCGGAATTCATCCGCCGTCTGGGAATCGATGCCCCTACCCTGGAAGGCTACCTCTTCCCGGAAACCTATTTCTTCGACGAAGAAACCGACGCGGAGGAGGTGATCGGCCGCATGGTCGGCGAATTTCACTCCGTCTTCACCGACTCCCTCCTCCGGCGCCTGAAGGTGATCGGCCTCTCCCTGCATCAGGCGGTCACCCTGGCCTCTATCGTCGAGGGCGAGGCGATGGTCCAGGAGGAACGTCCCATCATCTCCGGGGTCTTCCAACGACGGCTGAAGCTCAACCGCCGCCTCGAATCCTGCGCCACCGTCGAATACGCTCTGGGCGTCCACAAAAAGCGGCTCACCAATGCCGATTTACAGGTCGATTCCCCGTACAACACCTACCGACACCGGCACCTTCCCCCGGGTCCCATAGGCAATCCCGGCAAAGCGGCCCTTCTCGCCACGCTCTACCCCACCCCTACCGACTTTCTCTACTTTGTCGCCCGCGGGGACGGCACCCACATCTTCAGCCGCACCAACAAGGAACACGTGCAGGCCAAGAAGGAAATCCGCCGTCAGCTGCGCCGTTCTCGATCGGCGCGCTGACCTGCCCTTGACAGACAGCCTCCTCCCCTTACTATTTTATCCTCTCCCCCTACCGACAGCCCCCTTTCTGCCTTTCCTTTTGGAGAACGCATGTCCATCCTCGAGGCTCTCAATCCGGCCCAGTGCGAGGCGGCCGAGATCGTCGACGGCCCGCTGCTCATTCTGGCCGGCGCCGGCTCGGGCAAAACCCGGGTCCTTACTTATCGCATCGCCTACCTGATCAACGAACTCGGTGTCAACCCCTGGAACATCCTGGCAGTCACCTTCACCAACAAGGCCGCCGGCGAAATGCGGGAGCGGGTCGAAAAGCTGGTCGGAGGAATGGCCGGGCAGATCTGGGGGGGCACCTTCCACTCGATCTGCGCCCGGCTGCTGCGCTTTGAGGCCGAACCGTTTGGCCTGGATTCCAACTTCACCATCTACGATGAGGACGATCGCAGGGCGGCGATGCGCCGGGTGATGGAGGCGCACGATATCGACGACCAGGACCTGAAACCCCGCGCCGTCATTGCCCAGATCAGCCGGGCCAAAAACAGTATGCTCGACCCGCACCAGTTCGCCCTGGAAGCCGGGGAATCCCCCCACCAACAGCAAATCGCCGAACTCTTCACTTCGTACGAAGCGGAGCTGCGGCGCAATAACGCTTTCGACTTCGACGATCTGCTGGTCGAGGTGGTGCGCCAGTTCGACAACCACCCGGAAGTGCTGGCAAAATACCAGGAACGCTTCCGCTTCCTGCTGGTAGACGAATATCAGGATACCAACCGCCCGCAGTACCTGTTTTGCCGGCAGCTGGCCGCCGCCCACAGAAACATCTGCGTGGTCGGCGACGACGACCAGTCGATCTACCAGTTCCGCGGCGCCGACATCCGCAACATCCTCGACTTCGAACGGGACTACCCCGAAGCCAAGGTCGTCCGCCTGGAGCAGAACTACCGCTCCACCGGCCGCATCCTCGCCGCCGCCAACGCCGTCATCCAGAACAACCAGCGTCGCAAGGGGAAAGAGCTGTGGACCCAGGCGGGAGACGGCGAGTTGATCGAGCTGGTCGAGTGCGACACAGACCGTCGCGAAGCCCGCTACATCGTCGATAAACTGCGCCGGTTTATCAACTATGAGGGGTACTCCCCCGGTGACACCGCCATCCTCTATCGCACCAACGCCCAGTCCCGCGCCCTCGAAGAGGAGCTTCAGCGTTCGGGTATGCCCTACATCATCGTCGGCAGCATCCGCTTTTACGAGCGCAAAGAGATCAAGGATATCCTCGCCTATCTCCGCCTGCTGGCCAACCCGGCCGACGATATCAACCTGTTGCGCATCATCAACGTCCCCCGCCGCGGTATCGGCGCTACCTCGCTGGAACGGCTGCAAGTCTTCGCTCGCGAGCAGTCGCTCGGTCTGTACGCCGCCCTCGATCACCTGGACCAGGTTCCCCGTCTCGGCGGCCGGGCAGTGAAGAGCTTGACCGAATTCCGCGACCTTGCCCACGGTCTGGTTGCCGATCGCGGCGGCATGGATCTGCCGGAATTGGGACAGGCGATCTTCGAGCGCAGCGGCTACCGACAGATGCTGCTCGACGAAAACAGTCCCGAAGCCGAAGTGCGGGCCGAGAACGTCGACCAGCTCATCGCCTTCATGACCGAGTTTTCCCAGACTCGCGAAGAGCCCACGCTGGAATCGTTCCTCGAAGAAATTGCGCTGATGTCTCCCCTGGACGAGTCGCCCGACACCAGCAAGATGATCACCCTGATGACCCTGCACAGCGCCAAGGGCTTGGAGTTTCCCCTGGTCTTCCTCTCCGGTATGGAGGAGCACCTCTTCCCCACCTCGCGAGCTATCGAAGAAAGTCAGACTAACCCGCAGGCGATTGAGGAAGAACGACGTCTCTGCTATGTGGGGATCACCCGCGCCCGCGAGCGCCTCTTTATGACCTATGCCTGCCGGCGCTACACCTTCGGCAAAATGATCGAGACCTCTCCCTCCCGCTTCCTGGACGAGCTTCCCTCCGAACTGGTCGCTCTCAGAAGAGAGGTCGACTTCTCTGCCCGGGCCCCCCGTCCGGGAGCGGCGCGGCATGGATCGGGGAACCAGATCTTCGCTGCCCCCGAAAAGCCGAAACGCAAACCGGAACCCAAAGGCGTCCACTACGAATGGGACGAACCGCCCGCCTCGCAGGGCGCCGACGATTTACCTACCTACATCGACGCGAGCGATCCCTTTGCCGTCGGTCAGTGGGTCAAGCATCCTTCCTGGGGCCGGGGAGAGATCGTCGCCCGCGAGGGTCAGGGGGAGAAGATGAAGCTCTCCATCCGCTTCAAAGGCAGCCAGGTGAAAAAGGTGGCTGTAGCCTACGCTCGGCTCGAACCGGCCTGAGTTCGACCCGATTGACCAAAGACAGAGGGGAGGCGATCGGCTGGCCTCCCCTCTGTCTTTTTCCGCACTCCTATCTCCATCTCCCCGAGCTTTTTAATCCCCCCTTCCCCATTGCTTTTTCCCGATTCAAAATTAGTTTATAAAGTCTATCTTTTTTTGAAATTAGTCCGCATCTCGGACCTCAAAAACTTTCCGGATTTCCACCTTTTTTATGACCGAACCAACCGCAACATCGCCAAAAAAAGTCGCCCTGCAAAACGTCGGCTGCAAGCTCAATCTCTACGAGATCGAGGCGCTCAAGTCCGGCTTCGGCAGCAGCGGCTACCAGGTCGTTCCCTTCGGGACCGAGGCGGATATCTACGTCATCAACACCTGTACGGTGACCGGGTCGGGGGACGCCGACTCGCGCAAGGCGGTGCGTCGCGCCCGCCGCGCCAACCCCCGGGCGACAGTGGTGGCCACAGGCTGCTACGCCCAGCGCCAGCCGGACGAACTGCAGAATTCCGGAGCCGACCTGGTCGTCGGCAACGCTCAAAAGGCAGATCTCCGTCAGCATTTGGAGGCCCATCTGGCCGGAACGTCTCCCGTTTCCTTCGACCCGACGGTACAACCCCGCACCAGCGGTTTCCTCCAGATCGACGGCCCGGTAGAAGACGGGCGCACTCGGGGCACGCTGCAAATCCAGGACGGCTGCGACGAGCACTGCACCTACTGCATCATCCCCAAAGTCCGGGGCCCGGGCGTCAGTCGTCCCCGCGAACAAATTCTGGAACAGGCCCGAAGCATGATCGACGCCGGCTACCGCGAATTGGCCCTGACCGGCATCCACTCCGGAAGCTACGGGAACGACCTGGAAGTGCCCGGAGACCTGGTCGACCTTCTCGTCGATCTCGAACGGATCGACGGTCTCGAGCGCATCCGCCTGAACTCCGTCGAACCCGCCTTCGTCTCCGATGCCCTGATCGATTTCGCCGCCTCTGCCCAAAAGTTCTGTCGCCACTTCCACGTCCCCCTGCAGAGCGGCGACGATCGCATACTCAAGCTCATGGGACGCCACTACACCCGCTCCTATTACGCCGAACGGATCGAACGGATCTCTCGACTTATCCCCGACTGCGCCATCGGCGCCGACGTCATGGTCGGCTTTCCGGGCGAAGGGGAGGAGGAATTCTCCAACTGCCTCTCCCTGCTGACCGATCTGCCCGTCACCTATCTCCACGTCTTTTCCTTCTCCCTGCGCAGCGGCACCCCGGCCGCCCGCCTGAAAGACCACCAGACCAACAAGACAAAAAAAGAACGCGCCCACCGACTCATCCAGCTGAGCCAGGAAAAACGTCTCGCCTTCCACCAGCGCTTCCTCGGCCGCTCTCTCGAGGTGTTAGTCGAGGGACGTCGGGACCCCGCCAGCAATCTCTGCGTCGGTCTGAGTGACAACTACATAAAAACCCTCTTGCCCGGGGAAGAGGGGATGGAAAATGAGCTGCTACCCGTATTCGTCGAACGCGCACGCGAGGATCTGGTCTTCGCCGAAAGGGAAGAATAAATGAGTCGAGATCTGCCGCTGCTCTCCCCCGCCGATTGGAGCGAAGCCGTTCCGGCGATCTCTCCTGCCCGAACATCTACCGGTCGCAGCGTTTACATCGAGACCTACGGCTGCCAGATGAACGTGGCCGACAGTGAGTTGGTCGCCAGCATCCTCGGCGACGCCGGTTTCCACATCACCCAGCAGGCGGACCAGGCGGACATCCTCCTGCTCAACACCTGTGCCGTGCGCGAACACGCCGAGGAGCGAGTCATCGGCCGGGCCGCCCAGCTCAGCAGTCTGCGCAACCAGCGCCCCAACCTGACCCTGGGCATCCTCGGCTGCATGGCCCAACGCCTGGCGGAGACGCTGCCCGAGCGCGCCCCGTTCGTCGATCTGGTCATGGGACCCGACGCCTACCGCCGCCTGCCCGATATCCTAGCCGCCAGTTCCTCGGAGGCCCTGCTCGACGTCCGCCTCAACCGGACCGAGAATTATATCGGAGTCGATCCCGTCCGACGCGACGGCACCAATGCCTGGATCACCATCATCCGCGGCTGCGACAAATTCTGCACCTTTTGCATCGTCCCCTTCGTCCGGGGACGCGAGCGCAGCATCGACTCCGTCGAAATAGTTCGTCAAGTAGAACAAATCGCCGCTCAGGGCTTCAAGGAGATCACCCTCCTGGGACAGACCGTCAATTCCTACGACGACGGCAAGATCGACTTCGCCGCTCTGCTACACGCAGTCAGCGCTGTCGACGGCATCGAGCGGGTGCGCTTCACCTCCCCCTATCCCAAAGACTTCGATGAAGCTGCAATTCGAGCGATCTCCGAATTACCGCAAGTCTGCCCCAACCTCCATCTGCCGGTCCAGAGCGGTTCCAACGCCCAGCTCGAACGGATGCGCCGCGGCTACACCGTGGAGGAATATCGCTCGCTGGTCGACAGACTGCGCACCGACGTTGCCGGCCTGGCACTGACGACCGATATTGTGGTCGGCTTCTGCGGCGAGACCGATAGGGATTTCGAACTGACGGTTGCGCTGATGGAGGAGATGCGCTTCGACTCCGCCTTTATGTTCAAGTATTCCGAGCGCGAAGGTACCTATGCCCACAAGCGGATGGAAGACGATGTCCCCGAAGAAGTGAAGGGGGAACGCCTGCAGCGGATCATCGAGATGCAGGAGCAGATCTCTCTGGAAGTCAACCAGTCGCTGATCGGCCAGACCGTCCACGTCCTGGCCGAAGGACCGGCCAAGCGCCCGGGGAAGGACGGTCCCCGCTACTACGGGCGCACAGATACGGGGAAAAATGTCATCTTCCGATCGGAAGTTCCGGCCAATTCCCTGGTCGATGTCTGCATCGACAGGACTACAGCCCATACCTTGTACGGAAACCGAATAAAAAAATAGCTCTTTCCGGAAAGGAAAGAGCTACAGTACCTGCCCCTTTTCTTCGGTAAATTCCCCTATAGGATCACCACACCCCGCTGAATCTCACCCGATACTTTTTCAATTCGGGCAATCGCGCGCAGTCGCGCACCGTCACCTCCTCTACCACCCCTCGAAAATAGTAGGGTCTGATCAAATCTTCCTCTGGCCGCCTGAGAAAGGCGTAGTAGAGATCCACCGGTTTCCCGCGTGCAGCCTTACCCGTTATGTAGCCGATCAAGCAGTGCTCTAAAGAGTGAAACCCGTTCTTCCACGAGAATGCCTTGCCCCACCAGATCTCGCCCGTCTCGTCGTCGATGAAGGTGGCTACCTCCCCGTACAGCGGATCGACCAACGTTTCAAACCAGTACCGGTACGTCGTCGCCAGTTTGCATGCGAAGGTGGGGTCGCGCAAACCCAGCGTGGCTGCGGCCTGGTCGAGTTCGGCGTACGTCCACCAGAGCCGGTGGCGCACGATCCTGCCATCCTCTTCCCGGGCAAGTCCCCAGGCGCCCACCTCGGGCAGGTACGCCTCCTCCAGGGTCCCCGCCATCCCGTCCAGCGCAAATTTCTCCAGTTCCTCGTCCTCAAGGATACCGGATACCAGATAGAGCATCCAGAAGCTCTTCACCGTGTGCCCAAAATCTGGGCCATCTCCGCCGAACCTCTTCCCCTCCGGGCCGATGTCCCCCCAGAAGAGGCGATGCTCCTCGCTGTAAAATTCCTCAACCAGTAGATCCGCAAGTCGACGCAGGTCGTTCTTCCATTCCTTCTGTATTTTCCCGTCCGTCAGCAGAGGAGAGAGCAGAACCATGTACGCGTTGAACTGGTCGAGCTGGCCCACTAGCCGCACCTGGTGCACCGAGTGGGTGTCCCCGCCCGCATCCACGAAGTCGCGATCGATCCAGCGCAGGCGACGCCCATCCTCTGCCGTATAGTGTTGGAAGATGTATTCCTTACCCTTCACGACCGCCTGCAACACCTCTGGATCGCGCGTCAAGTAGTAGTAGAAAGCCGGCCCAATCAGGGCGTAGGCCATATCCTGGGGAGTGCGCTGGCCCGGCTCTGGATGCCACTGACCGTCCCCCTGGTCGAAGTAGCTGAAGAACGCCCCATTCTCCTCCTGGGCATTTTTCAGCAGATAGTCCACTCCGACCTTGGCCAACGCCAGCAGACGTTCATCACCCGTTATGTGGTACCCCACCCCATACAGGAAAGTCTGGCGCGATAGCATGCGCACGTACTGATTGTCCAGGTGCTGGCGCAAGGTCGGAAACTCCGCCTCCCACTCGTCCAATCCCTCTCGCAGCGAGTCGGCCGGGTCGACCACCGATCCGTCCCGGTAGCGAAAGCTGGGGAAGCTCCCCTCCGGGTTCCCAACTGCTTCGGGCATTGACCAGAAGGGCAGCAGATCGCGGTACACATGCCTGACCCAATCCTCTCCTGTCGGCAACTCGTCGATACACGCCTGGGCCTGGCAGACGACTGGCATTCCAAGTATTATACCGAGAAGACCCGTACAAATAAACCGTCTCAACTCATTCCCCTTTTTTTTGGTGTCCAACCATTTCCGGAGAGAAACTCTGACAGCCGGTTAACAGTGTCAACCTTCTTCCAGAATTTTCCTCAGAGATTCAGAGACGAATTCCACACCCCAGATACTGTCAGGCAAAACATGGCCGCAGAAGTCTCAAACATACCTTATCTGACCAATACCATGCGCTTTGTCCGGGTCATTTCAGCAGTTCTCAACTGGTACAGGTAGACCCCTGAAGCCACCTCCCTTCCCTGCTCGTCCCGTCCGTCCCAGATCGCCCGGCGTTCTCCGCTGCGGTGTGCATTCCCAACCAGTGTGCGGATCCTCTCCCCGGTCACGTTGAAAACGGCCAACTCGGTCCTTCCCGGGCTACCAGCCGGAGCCGCGTATTCGATGGCGACCGAAGCGTTGAAGGGATTGGGATAGCTCTGGCCCAGAAAAGACCTTCGGGGTAGGAAAACTTCTCCATCCTCTTTCACCTCGGTGGAACGGGGCAACTCCACCGCATCCAACACGCCGATGAGTACCCCTTCTGGATCGCTCACCCTGAGTTCGGCCCGCACCGCCCCTTCTGGCACCGTCACGTCCTCCCGGAGGATGAAGGTCTCAAGCGGCGTTACGGCATGGACCTGCCCCTTTCTCAGAATGCTCCCATCCCCGCCGACGAAGACGACCTGCGCCTTGCCTTCGTGGAACACCCCCGCCGAGACGCTCAGAACCCCGTCGGCAATATGCAGCCGTCCGGCAAGAGCACCCACCTGATTCACCTCCAGGATGGGGCCGTGCACTCTGGCCGCCCACCAGTCCTCGGTAAAGGTGTACCGCCCTCCGTTGGGAGCCAATTCGACGATGGGACTGAGCACCTCTACTTCCAGATAGAGGAGCGGATCGCTGTTGAGCCACACCTCCACGTTCGCCCCCTGATCCGGATACTCCTCCCCTGCCGCCAGTGCGAAGGTCTTGGCATAGGCGTATCCCTCCCGCTCGTCTACATAGCAGACCCAGCCCTGGGGCGAATCCGCAAAGATCTTCTTCCCTTCCGGCAGGTACTGCACCCCAAAAATGCCGGGTGCCACCTCTCCCTTCCAGGCCTCCGACTCCTTGGAGACACGCACCCCCCTGCTGCCGTATCGACTGTCCGGATCGATCGGAAAATAGACCCAGAAATTCTCAAAGTCCCGCTCTCCCGGATGGTTGACGATCTGCTGGGTCACGTCCCACACGCTCCAGCGATCCGCTTTGTCCCCTTCGTTGATGATCGTCTGTTCCACCCGAACCCGGCTGCTCCCCCGAAAGATCGTCGTCCGCCGCTCCAGGCGCAGCCCGGGCGTCTTCCACTGTTCCACCGGCCCGGAGACGAATACGGTCGCCGAGTCCGGGGTAACCGTTTCGACCGTCCCTTCGTACAGACCAAAATCCAAACTGGGCGGCGGGGGCCAACCCCACCTGTCCTGGGGAGCAGGCCAGACTTTGTACCCGCCGTAGTTGTGCCACGGCGAACTTCCTCCGGGCTCGTACAATTTGCCCAACTCGTCTTCGTTGACGAAGATGGAACGGTGCTCTCCCAGATCGTACTGCATGATCCGGGCTCCTATACTCGGCACTGTGGCCAAACTGATCAGCCCATTCTCCATCTTCAGTGCGTTCCACCCCCATCCCTGATAGTTGTCCACGGACTCGACCTTCACGCGCCTTTCCTGGGCGTTTGCACAAATCCCAAGAGCCATAACCAGCAACATAGCGTATTGCAAATACCTCATATTCATCCTCCTCTCGTGGAGAAAATGGTCAGCAAAGCCAGCGGCTGCCTCAAAAAGCCCGGTCCTGTCTTTGATTGCAGAGAGATTATTGCGGAGGGCGGTAATTAAAGGGTTTTGTTCGCTTCCCGCTCGAGTTGGCTCAAAACCCGATCCATATCGGCGCCGTCCACGATCTTAACCATGGCGTTCTCGATCATTCTTCGCACCGACTCATACCTGGCGGTTCCAGGTTCGGATTTGCCGTACTCCAGCAGGTGAAAAGCCGTCCTGAAATAGTCGGCCAACTCCGGGGCAGCGCTCTTGCGCACTGGAAAGTAGTTGCTCCCCTGCACCCAGCGGTTCTGCTGGGCAGGTTCGGTGAACCACTTGATGAAAAGCCAGGCTGCCAACTGCTGTTCCGGGGTGGTTTTGCATACGGCGAGACTGGCCCCGTACATGTTAATTACCGGCTTTCCCCCCTCGTACGGTAGGGGCGCAATGTCCCATACAACCCCCCCACTGGAATCCACCGCGCTTCTGAATAGGGACACCCGCGCCGAAGAGCACAGGGCAAAGAGCGCCTGTCCCGAGGCAAATGTCTTTCTGTCGGCATGGGGCTCGCGGAATAGCTCTATTGCCCCGCAGTCCACCAGTTCACTGACCAGCGCCAGGGCGTTCTTTACCTGGGGTGTATTGAAGGTATAGGCCCGCCGCCAGGGATTCATGAAATCTCCACCACGACTGAAGACCATGGAAGCCAGGCGGCTGGCGTCCACTTCCAGCAGCAGGCCCAGGCTGCGCTCCGGATCGGCCGAACGGCTGAAAGGTTGTTCCGTCGCCCGGCGGCACATCTCGGCGAATTCATCCCAGTTCCGCGGTGGAGCCTCATAACCCAGTTCCCGGAGCCAGTCCGCATTGAAGTAGAGTAGTTCCATGGAGAACTGAGGTCTGAAAGCGACTTGCACCCCCTGCACCTTGTCCCCCTCCAGAAACGCCTGCACATAGTCTGCCCGGGCTTCTGCAGAAAGCCCCCACCTGGGCGACTTTAGATACGGAGTGAGGTCCACCACCCCGTCGGCCTGATAATAGACCTGGGCCTGATACGCATAGGCGACTGCCAGCTGGGGAAGACTGCCCTCCTGGATTCCCAAGCGCATCTTGTTGTAGATGTCGTTGTAATCTCCTGCAAACTCGCCGCGCACCTCTACCGAATGGGGATTGGTGCGGTTGAACTCCTCAATCAACGCCTGCATCGCGGCTTCGCGCTCCAGGGTGTGCTGGTACCAGAAAACTACCTTCTGACCCTGTGGATCGAGTTCCTCCAGATCCACCTCACTCCCGCAGGCCCCTAAAAGGATGGCGATGGATAGGACACCTAACCAGGCGATGTTTTTCCAAATTCCCACTTTCCCTCATTTTCCCTTTCGAGCGAGTCGATTATAAAGGTAGAGTATTTCTCGGGAGTTGCCTAAACAGAAGAAACCTCAGGAAATGGGAGAAAAGAGGTAACCAGCGTATTTGCTCAGGAGAAAGGTGCAAAAACCCACCCATAACACCAGGAAACTCAGAGGTCCAATAATCGCCGGCGGGGTCAACATCCGTATTTTTTTCATGACGACAACTCCTTCGGGAAAGAATCCGTGGCCAGACTGCGGTAGCATGCAACATTCGCTATTCTGTCTCCCTCAACTGCAAAAAAAAGGCCAAACAGTCCCGGTGTTGTCCAATGCTTGAATATTGAATGGTATATTTATCGATAAGTGGCTGTCTATAAAACACTTGAAATATTTTTGGCATTCGACATGGATTCCACTCCCCGTCCGCAAAACCCCGACACATGGCGGCACCCGTCATCCTCAATGGTGAAAATCGCCATTTCCCCTAATCCCCCTCCACCAGACCGGTTCCTTCTCTAATGGTGAGGGATTGGTCTGCGGGAAGATTGACAAGCGTATCGATCCTGCCGCTGGGCCAGCGGATTTCCATCCGCTCCACGGTAACCTTGCTCCCCAGCCCGAAATCGACGCGGGAGTCGCTCTGAGAATACAGGCTGGAGCCGCTCTTCACCTCCCGTATCTGGACCCAATCACCCGAGATCACTTTGATTCGGGCCCCGACCCCGTCCCTGTTGCTTGGCTCCCCCTCTGTCTTGACCTGTAGCCAGTGACTCCGATTCCCCCCGTCGTTGCGCAGCAGTGTGGGGGTATCATTGCAGTTGACGACCAGCACATCCACGTCGCCATCGTTGTCATAATCCCCAAAGGCGGTTCCCCGGCTGGCCTTTTCGATGGCCAGACCGCTTCCGGCCTCCTTCGATACGTCGTCAAAGGAGATCTTTCCCCGGTCGTCCTCTCCCTCGTTCCGAAACAGGAAATTGGCCTGCTCGTAACTCGTCCTGCTGTCGAACAGTTCTACATTGTCGAGGACGTGTCCCGTGGCGATGAAGATATCCAGATCTCCATCATGGTCGTAGTCGAGGAAGCCTCCGCCCCATCCGACGAAGGGGCGCGTGGGCAGCCCGATTCCCGAAATCACCGATTCGTTGTTGAAAAAACCGTTCCCCAGGTTGTGATAGAGAGTGCAGGCTTCTCCCTGGAAGTTGGGAACCAAAAGATCGAGGAAACCGTCGCCATCGTAATCCCCGAAATCCACCCCCATGCTCGATTCCATCTTCCCGTCTTCGTTGTAGGCCACCCCAGCTAGTAGCGCCACGTCGGTAAAAGTGCCATCTCCTTCGTTCTGGTAGAGGAAATTCGGAGTCAGGTCGTTGCCCACGTAGATATCCACGTCCCCGTCATTGTCGTAGTCTCCGGAGGCCATCCCCATCCCCTTCCCTTCCGGGTTGTAGACCCCCGCCTGATGGGTCACATCGGCAAAACGGCCGTCTCCGCGGTTGCGGTAGAGCAGATCCGCACTCCCCTGATAGTTGTCCGGATGGGGATAGCCGGTTACCTGCCGCGTCCCCGCCTCCCGAGATCCACGAGGCATGTAGGGAACGGTATTTTCCTTGGGAGTATCCAGGGAAAAATCCACGTAGTTCGCCACGTAGAGATCCAGAAGCCCGTCGCTATCGTAGTCCAGAAAGGAACAGCCCACCCCCCATCGGTCGTCCCCCACTCCCGCGCTTTCCGTGATGTCGATAAATCTCCCATCCCCTTCGTTGCGGTAGAGGACGTTGGGACCGTAGTTGGTCACGAAGATATCCACGTCGCCGTCGTTGTCGATATCTCCACCCGTCACCCCGACTCCATATCCCGCATCCCCGATTCCGGAATCCCGGGTGACGTCGGTAAATGTTCCATTCCCTTTATTTCGGTACAGACGATTCGTCTCCTCTTCCGCAATATCCCCTTCCAACGGGTGGCCGTTGACGAAGTAAATATCGAGAAAACCATCCCCGTCGAAATCCACGAAGGCACAGCCCGGCCCCATCGTCTCGATATAGTGGCGCTTCTCCGAAAAACCGTTGACGTGGCGGAAATCCAAACCAGCCGATTCGGTCGCATCGATGAATGCCACATCTTCTTCAGCCTGGGCGGATAGGGCAAACACCAGGAACAGCAACCATCCCAAACGCGCAGAACCGCTCCGTGGGAGTGAGGCCGATAGTGGATGGGGAACGGGCTTCATAGCGAATCCGGAGGGGCGAAAAAGAGGTACCGCTGTTGCTTGCGATGATCGCGGAGTTCGGCGAAACGATCTAGCAATTCCCGAGCTTCTTCCCTTCTTCCCATCTTCAGATATACCTGCCCCAGTCCGTAATGGGCGTATTTGTGCTGGGGCTGATATTTCAAACAATTCTCGTACATCTCCCCGGCATCGGCAAGGAGCCCTTCTGCCTTGTAGAGCTTTCCCAACTCGAAAAAGGCATCGGCATAGGAGGAATTGATTTCTAGCGCTTTCCGGAGGGAAGGTTCGGCTTTTTTGAAATCCCCCGAGCGGGAATAGCTCATCCCCAGATTGAACCAGGTCAATGCAGAAAGAGAATCCAGTTCGATTACCCGTTCGTTTTCCCGAATCGCTGCGTCGAAATGGCCGATGGTGAAATGGATGTGGGCTAAGTTGAAGTGGAAGAGCTTCTCATCGCGATCCAATTCGATGGCCTGATTCAGAAGTTGAATCGCGGTCTCGTAATCTTCGGCATTCTGCGCGTAGAGCAAAGCCAGATCATTGTAGGCGGGAGCCAATTCACGATCGAGATCGATCGCTTTCCGGTAAATTTTCATCGCCTCGCCATCCTGCCCCAGACTTCTCATCGCCAATCCCAAATTCCGGTAGTTTAGGCCATTTGCAGGTTCCAACTGGGAGGCGGTTCTATAGTGGTTTATCGCCAGCGGATATGCCTTCCGGCGCATGGCCTCCAATCCCGCTGCCCGTTCCATATGGGCTGGACTGGATCGAGCCGGCAACAGAGAAGCTGCGCGCCTCGATCCAAGCCGAAAAGCCCTGTAAAAACGGACTGTGGCTTCGGCGGGCCGCCCACATTTGCGGTAGAGCATGCCCAGATCGAACTGCCCCTGTGCCATGTCTGGATCCGGCATTTTCAAGCGAGTATTCCGTTGCTCCTCCTTTTTCTCTTTCAGGGTTTGGAAGCGCTCCAACGCCTCTTGAGCGGCTTCCGGCTTGCCTGTTTTCTGGTAGAGCATGCCCAGTTGGTAAAAAACACGAGCATCTTCCCCGTCCCTTTCCCGTGCTGCTTCCAAACAGGCGATGGCCAGAGAATCCCGTTCCAGGCTGGCATAGGTTTTACCCATACCGAACCAATTCTCCGCTTTACCGGGTGCCAGACGGCAGGCCGCTCCGTATTGCTCGAGCGCCTCTTCAGATCTTTTTTGCCAAAGGAAAATCTCCCCCAAACTACGTCGCGCATCGTCATGGAAGGGATCTATATCCAAAGCATCTTCAAAAGACCGGCACGCTTCGTCGTACATTCCCCGATATTCGTACACCAGACCGGCGTTGAAGGAGAAGGCCGGATGGCCTGCATCCAACTCGATTGCCTTTTCAAAGGCGGCACTGGCATTTTCGTAATCCTCCTGGATCGTAAAGGCCAGTCCCAAACCGTGGTGGGCGTCGGCCATACCGGGATCCAGGCGGATAATCTTCTGGAAATGGCTTATTGCACTATCGATCTTTCCCCGGAACAAAAAAAGAGAAGCTAGTGTCTGGTACCCCAGCACCTGGTGGGGATTCTCAGCCAATAGGCCGCGCAGAGCCGCTTCTGCCTCAACCGAATTCCCCGTCTTTATCATCATAGCAGCTCGCCGCACCGTCACCAATTGCCCGGCCATATCCGCAAGCGCCCCCGAAACCACCGACAGCCATAACCCCAGAACCAGCGCTGCACACTCCGGTCTCATCCGTCTCTTTTTTTTTCTTCTGCCTACCATGCTTCCCCAATCATTCGGTCTCTTCAATGACCAGCAATCGGTCGATGCCCAGATCCTCGAAAGTTTGGACGATACCACTGGGCCAGCGCACCTCTAGCCGGTCGACACGCGTACGCTGCCCGAGGCCAAAAATCACCCGCAGATCGTTGGCACACAGATAGCCGTAGCTGCTGCGCACTTCCCTTGTCATGATTAAATCTCCTACAGTCAGCTCCATCCTGGCACCGATGCCGTCCCGATTGCTGCGGGTGCCTGCTAGTTGGACGACGAGATAGTGATTCCGATTCCCTCCATCGTTGCGCAGCAGTTGACTGGGCTGATTGTCTCCGTCCGACACGAAGATATCGACGTCTCCGTCATTGTCGTAATCTCCAAATGCCGCGCCGTGGCTGACTTTGACCTCCCGAAGGCCAGGGCCGCTCTTATCGGTCACCTCGACGAAACTGCCGTCCCCCTTGTTCCTGAACAGCTGGTTCTTCTGGCCGAAACTGGTCGAAGGATCGAATTCCTCGACGTTGTCATCGATATGCCCGTTGGCTGCGAAAACATCCAGAAACCCGTCGTTGTCGTAGTCCAGAAAGGCGGCGGTCATCCCCAGGTATGGAAGGCTTGTTGCCCCCAATTGGGCGCGAAAAGTGACATCTGTGAAAAAACCGTCCCCGTCGTTGTGGTAGAGAGTGTTAGCGACCCACTGGTAAGTGGCGACGATGATGTCCAGGTGACCGTCGTTGTCGTAGTCCCCCCAATCCGCCCCCATCGCCGACTCTGGTTCCCCCTCTTCGTTGAAAGCGACTCCGGCCATCAGACCGTTCTCATGGAAGGTTCCATCGCCGCTGTTTTCAAATAGAAAGTTCGGCGTTTTGTCGTTGGCGACAAACAGATCCTGATCCCCGTCCCTGTCGTAGTCCCCGAAAATGGCCCCCAGCTGTCGACCTGCATCGGAGACCAGTCCCGCTTGCTCCGTGACGTCGACGAAAAGGTCATTCCCCTCGTTCCGATAGAGGACTCCCGACTGCCCCACATAGGCAGTCGGTGAGCAGTAGACCCGGACATCTCCCTGCCGACATTCGATGTGGCCGGCAACGTCGAACACCAAATAATTGGCCACGTAAAGGTCCAGATCCCCGTCGTTGTCATAGTCGACGAACGCCGCCTGCGTGCTCCAGCCGCTGTCGCCCACCCCGACTATCCCCGTAATATCGGCGAATCTGCCTTCTTCCTCGTTTCGGTACAGCACATTGGCGCCGACGTTGGTGACGTAGAGATCCAGATCCCCATCGTTGTCGTAATCCCCTGTGGCTGCACCCATGCCGTATCTCTCATCCCCGACCCCGGACCTCTTCGTAATATCGAGAAAAGTTCCATCCCCCCGATTGCGGTACAGGACGTTTTGGGGCGTAGCTTCCCCCTCGAAACCGGGCAAAGGTGCCCCATTGATAATGTAAAGATCCAGAGAACCATCTCCGTCGAAATCGCCGAAAGCCGCTCCGGATCCCATTCCTTCGGGCATGTATTTTTCCCCTATTCCCCCGCTTACATAGACAAAATCGATCCCTGCTTCTTCGGTCACATCCACGAACTGAACCTGCTCGGCCGCGGCACCGCTCATCTCTCCACCGCCGAGTAATAACAGGAGGCAGATTGCTTTCCATACGGCCTGGGGAAGGGAATGAAATCTCATCATTCGACCACCTGGTAATCTACTCCAGTAATCGCCTTCAGCGCCTTTCTGGCCGCATCTCCGTCCGGATTGCTCGAACGAGTCATCAAATCGATCAACGCCTCCCTCGCTTCTAACGCCCCGAGTTTGCCCAGCGCCGTCGCCGCCTCTTCGCGCACCCCGCCGCTTTCATCATCCAGGGCTTCGATCAGGGTTGCTATCCCCCCTTCCTCTCCCCAACGGCCGAGAAGTTGAATCGCGATATATCGCACCTCGGGATCTGGATCTTTCGCCAGGATCAAAAGGTGCTCTCCCCAGCCGGAGTGCTGCAGGCGCACCAGCCCGATCAGCGCCTCCTTGCGCACCTGGGGAAACCAATCTTCCAGCGCCTGGACCAGCGGTTCCGGGTCTCCCAGGCGCAGATTGATCAAGCCGCGAACCGCCTCCACGCGCACCTCCGGCACTTCATCTTTCCGCAGCACTTCGACAAGAGGCTGTATCGCAGTCGGGTCCCCCAGCTTACCCAGAGCCTCCGCTGTCTCCTCGCGCATGGAAGCCTCTTCAGCTCCTTCCAGCAGCCCAACCAGAGGTTGAACCGCCCGTTCGTCGCCGATCTTTCCCAGCAGTTGGACGACGATGTAGCGCGTGCTGTCCGGCCCGTTTTCGATGATCTCCAGCAGTGGGGGAACCGCCTTCTCCCCGCGCAGGAGGAGCTTGAAGGAGGCACTCTTGCGCATCCCGGGATCGGGACTGCTCAGCAACTCGACGTACTGGTCCGTAGAATCGCACGCCCAACCCCAGAAGCTCAATGACAGCCCCAGGAGGAGCGGTTTCCATCTGCGCGGGAATCGTCGCCCTATCACCGGAACTCCCCTTTGACCGGACATCTCTCTCCTCCCGGATCGCAGTTCTGCTGCGCATTTTCTCGCAAAGTGGTTTTTCCTCGCTATCTCCACTATCTCGAACCCTCTTTCTCCGCCTCCCCCTCGTACAGCACCAGGTGTTGATCGACGGCGATATCCCTCCAGACATCGACCGTGCCGCTGGGCCACCGCACTTCCAACTCCTCCACTCTGTCCGCGTCCCCCAGTCCCATCTCCAGCTGTCCACCGTTGCCGCTTCCGAATCCCCCGCCGCTGCTCATGGTGGCGTAAAAATCCCGTTCCCCTGCTCGCACCCGCACCCGCGCCCCAATACCGTCCCGGTTGCTGGCAGTTCCCACAAGGCGTAAAGTCAACCAGCTCCTCGGCGGGCTGTCGTTCCGATAAAGTCGATTCTCCCAGGTATCCCCAGGAAACGTCCCTCCGATCGGCACATAGATATCCTGGTCCCCATCCCCATCGAAGTCGGCGAAGGTAACGCCGTGCCCCTTACCGAGTTGCTGGACTCCAATCTGGTCGGCCATATCGACAAACGCTTTTCCTTCCATATTGACCAGCAGAGCGTCCGGTTCGTAGCGGGTCATCTCTTCTCCTCCCGTCGCCAGGTATATATCCGGATACCCATCCCCATTGAAATCACCGAAGTGGGCCCCGGTCGCCCCAAACGACCGACCAAGCCCGGTGCCATAGGTGGCATCGGCGAAGGAACCGTCCCCTTCGTTGTGGTACAGGGCGGGACGATTCCGATCGAGCCGGGTGCGCCCTTTCTCTTTGCTATGGAGCACGGCGACGTAGTCGCTCAACTCTGAGCAAAACAGATCCAGATTCCCATCCTGGTCGTAGTCAAAGAAAAAGGGGAAATACCCTCCCAGCGGCAGCTGGGTACGGGTCTCCCTGGTCACATCGGTAAAGACCACCCGTCCACTGCCCGGTTCCGTGTCGTTGCGGTAGAAGCTGTTGAACTGGTTGAATTGAGCCAAGTAAAGGTCCAGGTCCCCGTCATTGTCGTAGTCCCCCAGGGTGCAGCCGATCGTTCTTCCGGGCTCAACGCCGGCCTCTTCTGCCACGTCCGCAAACCTTCCCTGCCCGTCCCCGCGGAAGAGTCTATTCGGCGAGCCGTCTCCCGGAACCCCATCCGCCACCACCAGATCCAGATTGCCGTCTCCATCCATATCCCCCCAGGAGGCGGTAAAGCTACTCCCCGGATCCCCCACGCCCGCATGATCGGTGACGTCGGTAAAATGTCCGTTTCCTTCGTTGCGATACAGGGAATTGCTCTTTTTCCCGTACCAACCGTCACGGACCACGTACAGATCCGGGTCGCCATCGTTATCGTAGTCGGCAAACAGGCTCCCCATTCCCGCATCACCCGCCACCCCCGCTTCCTCCGCTCGATCGGAAAAACTCGTCCCATCATTGCGGTACAGGGCAGCGCCCGAGAAATGTCCCGAGGTGAAGAGATCCAGATCCCCATCCCCGTCGTAGTCCGCCCAGCTGCTCCCCCTTCCCAAATCGCGGCGATTCACGCCCATTTGCGGGGCGACATCCACCAGCGTTACCTCCAGACCAGGGATTTTCTTCGGGGGGATGGTTGTGAACCGGAAAGAGGAGTCGAGTTCCGTGGGATATCCCCCCAGGCGTTTGTACACCAAGCCCAGAGCCCAGCGGATGATCGGGTTATTTGGGCTGGTAACCAACGCCTGCTGCAGATCCTCCACCGCACTCTGGTAGTCCCCCTCCCGGTAATGTAAAATCCCCAGCTGATAAAGGGCCGAGAAATTTCCCGGTTTCCCCTCCAGGATCCGCCTGAAAGCATCTCTCGCCGACTCCCACTTCCCCTGATACATCAACACCTTTCCCAGATTGAAAACGGCTTCGTAATGAGCCGGCTCAAAGGCGAGAACCGCCCCAAAAGCGCCCTCCGCCTCGGACAGATCCATCATCTGATCCGGTTTCATGCGCATGAGACCGATCCCCATATGGGCGGCCGGAGTCTCGGGTTCCAGTTCGAGCACCTTCTTCAGATAGGCATAAGCTTGGCGATTCCGGCCCTTACTGTGGAGGACCTGGCTGTATTCGAAGAGTGCTTCCACTCGCCCGAAGTCCTGGCGCATGGCCGCCAGCAGGAGCTTTTCTACCCGGTCCAGCTCCTTTCGGCCCTTGTACATGCGCGCCAGTTGGATATAGGCATCGTAAAAAGTCGAATCGCGGTCGAGGATCTGCTGGAAGGTTCTTTCCGCCTGGAACATCTGGCGTTCCTGCAAGGCCTGCAGTCCTTCTGCGTAGAGTTGCTGAATCGGGATCTGTTCGGCCTCTCCCCAGCTACTCCATAACAGCCAGACAGCTATCCCGACCCATAAGGCTTTCGACTTTCGCATTTTTCCGTTCACGCATCCATCCACACAGAAAAGAAAGCCCCCGCCGGCAAGGATTGGCAGGGGCTTTCCGGGAACATGGAAATTGAGTATCGGAGCGGTTTTCCACCCCGCTACCCAAACGGAGTCCTCAAATAACTACTGGAGTCCGGCCTTGATCTGGCCCCAGGAGGCGGCTTCGACAGCGGTGGCGCCGCCGCCCAAACCGAAGACCTTGGGATCGTAGATCGTGTGATGATTCTGCCAGGCTGCAGGATTGTTCCAGCTGTTGTTGGCCGACTCATCCTTGGCCCAGAACAGCTGCCCCTGACGACCACCGGCCGGATCATCCCCGTCGTTGCCGACGTAGTCGGCCAGGTTGATGTGACCGATCTTGGGCACATAGACGGAAACCAGCGACGGGTCGAGGACCAGCCCCTCGTACGGCAGGCTGGCTTCGATCGACCAGCCGACGGCGGTCTCGATGTTCGCGACTTCCAGACCGTAGCCACCCAGGTTCGCGAGCAGATCACCCGCCACCCCGTTGTCGTAGGCATGACTGCGCGTCGGATCGTCGAAGGCGTTGCCGGCGATATTCAGCTGCCAGTCGGGTTCGGCGGCGGCCGGATCGCTCTCGTTGCCAAACAGCTGGGTCGGATGGAGTTCATCGCTGGGACGAATATCGTAAAGGCCGATGTACCACTCTATGCAGTCGCCCTCCCAGATATTGCTGGCACCACTCTCGTTGACGTTCACCAGGACATCATCGGTCATCTCGGCGCGGAAGTAGATGTAATCCGCATCCGTGCCCATGGCTATGTCCCCGCTGAAGTCCGCCGCGTTGTCGATCTCACCGCCGAAGTAATTGTCGGGGTTATCCGGGCTGATGGAGACCGGATCGAAGGGCCAGTCGCCGAAATTGGCATCGATGACTGGAGCATCGACGAAATAGAAATACGGCTGACTCCAGTCGGTGGTACCGGCGGTACCGTCGGTGGTGGCGTTGACCCCGGCGGTCACAGCGCTGCTGCCAGAGGCGGTCACAGCGTAGTAGTTGACCACATCGCCCGGAGCGAACGGAGTCTGCAGAGCGTATTCGTACGCCTGCTGACCGACGGCAACACCTTCGGCGATCTTATATACGTTCGCGGCGTCGATATCGGTTATCGCTGCCTCCGAAACGTAGATATCGTAGCTATCGGCGCCCGAGTCGGTCCACAGAATGGTATGGACGTAGTTCGTCTCAATAACCACCTGCCCCTCGACCATGGGCCGCTCGACCGCGCCGGTGTTCTCAACGCCAATTTCGGTCTGGGCGAAGACCAGACCCGGGACTGCCATCGCTATGGCTATAGCCCATATCCACTTGCTCTTCATTGCTCATCCTCTCTTTTTTAGTTGCTTACTCTCTCCACAGGAGAGCCCATTTCTTCACTACTCACAAGTTAAAAACCAGTCCTGCTGAAAATACCTCCTTTCTCAACTATGTCTCACAGTTATACCCTAATGCTAACGCGGATTTAACTGAATTCACCCTACATTCAAAGTCCCATCGGGCAGATAACTGCCCCCCAGGCACTCGACCTACTGGGCCTGGCGAAGCACCCAATTCCGCTGGCGAGCCAGACGGGCTTCCTCCCCTTTTAACTCCCGCTTTTCCACCTTCATATCGAAGGCGAAGACAAGGTCCACCGTCACTGTCGGGTGGTTCGCCTCGTCGAACTGGAGGGCAAACCCTTTGACACGCAGCTCGACGTTCGCTACCCCTTCAGCAAGGGCAGAAAAGGAGATGTAGCCACTGTAGTCACCCCCTTTGAAGACCTGGTGTTCCTCTCGGTAGAGCTCTTCGCGCACGATGCTCATGCGCTGGTCGAAACGGTACTGTTCATTCCCTCCCGGGCCGCGGATCAGAGTGTAGTAGTCCTCAAAGCTGTATTCGGACTCCTCCCGGTTGATACCGTAATAGGGGAGATCCTCTCCGCGGTCGGTCAATAGCTGCACCTGATCCGGAAAGAGTTCTACCTTGGGCAGGACCGGGTTGAAAACCTCCACTTCGAAGACGGTGAAACGACTCGGAGTGTATCCCAGATCGGGGTCTCGCCAGTTGCCGTAGGTGAACGGGTTGGCGGAAAACCGCTCCTGAAAGGAGACGTCGGAGTAGAATTCGTTGAGTTCATCATCTCTCAGGTAGCTAACCGTAACTCTGAGCCCCTCTTTATCAAAGGTGATGGAACCGTCCTCATTGGCGGTATAGGCCGGATCTTCTCCCACCGTCACTCCCGGCACCAGTTCCACCTTGTATTCGTAGACCGCGGGCAGGATGTCGTAGACGAACTGCGGTGTGGCACACCCCAGGAGCCCTACGGCCGCCAAAACGATTCCCGAATGTAGAGCAAACGATTTCATGCGATACCAACTCCAGCGGTTTAGGACTGAATACAGAATAACTTGGCCCAATGGAATTTTTGTCGCCTCTCGGATCTTCTCCGTATTGGCGGAGCTCTTTACTGAGAGGCAGCCAGGACCTGTTCCCCCAGAAATACCTGGAAGAAGCTGCGTACGAAACTCCCAGAGGGGAGATCCGGTTCGTCGAATTCCTTCTTGGTGTATTGCAGACCAGTAATGATGAACACGTCGAATCCCCCGCTCCGCCCTTTCATCTTCAGTTGGCCGAGATAGGTCTGCGATTTGAAGTCGAACAGTTCGTTTTCCCGGTCGATGAAACGCTCCTGGAAGAAGGGGACCCCTTCGGCTCCCAGTTCCAGACTGGTCCGATCGGTGAACTGAATGGAAGTCTGCAGGATCGGTACGATCTCGGTTATGTCCCGCTCCGTCACCGTGCCTCCAGGGCCGGTGCCGTCCTGGGCATCCTGCTTGAGCAGCGTGTGCTTGAACATCGGACGCACCGTCAGCTTGCCCCAGTTCCACGCATAATCCGCTTTGTTGACCAGGGCCCAGGTGTTCAGATCGTCTTCCACCTGCTCCGTTCCGTCCTGGAATGCACCCTCTCTCTGGTGATTCAGCTCGTAGCGGAAGTTGTTGATGATATTCACGCCGCGAATCGGCGACCACCTGGAACCGATATAGCCCCGATGCACCCGGCTATCGCGCATATTGAGCGCGTCCTCGATATAGTCCGAACGGTACGTCGGCTCGACGTCCAGGTCGCTTTCATTGAGGCGATACTGAAAGGTATTGTTGGGAATGTCATCCTCTACGAGCTTGAATTCGTGCTCCCACTGAATTCGGGCTTTACCTGGAAAGATGTGCCTGTATGAAGCGGTGGCGTAATCGACGTGGTTTTTTCCCGCCCCGGCAATCTGATCGACCCGCATGCTCCCAAGACGCAACTTCAAGCCGGACAACGGCGTGCGTAGATCGAGGAAGAGATGAGGACCCCGCTCGTCTTTGTAATAGGGGAAATCGGGCAGCGAGTCGTCCTCAAAGTAGTCCAGTACGCCGTTGTTGTTAAAATCGTCTCCCCAGTAAAAAACCTGCTCCTCCTGCCAGTATTTAAAAAACGGTTCGATGTAGTCGGGCAGATAATTCCGGTTGCGGTTGTAATCTGGAGCGCCGTCATGGTCCAGATCCCATCCTGGATAGACACCAGCTTCGAGCGGCTGTGTGCGGACCCGGACAGGCTCGTCATTCTGGTGCTGATCGGCGTACTGATCGTCGTCGTCGTTGTCTTCTACCAGCGCGAAAATCTTGTTGTGCTTGGCAACCCCCGAACGATAGTAGTTTGGCTGGGTTTCGTTAAAATAAAAACCGAAGTGATTGCCCATAAAATTCCGCGTGATATAGTCGTCGCGGGTCTGCGAGATCAGATCCCCCTCCCGGTAATTGCCCCCATCTAGAGCATAGGAGGTGTATTTTGGACTAATCGAAAAGAACTCCCCTCCCAACGTCAACCAGCGCCAGTCCTGGGTGCCGCGCACGAAGTAGGCCGAGCCACTATTGGAACTGCGGTTCCCAATTTGCTCCTGGGGAAACTGGAAATGCTGGATGGACCGGGCGTATTCCCACTTCAGGTCCAGGCGTCCAAGAAGTAGCTTGCCGTTCAATCCCCCGATATTCATCGCCGAGGAGAGTCCGTAATCGATCCCCACCAACCGCGGATCCAGCGAACCATTCCCCAAAGATCGGCTCATAGTCTCCAGAGGGGTCCGCCGAACCCGCTCCTCCACCGAATTCAGGTCGATCGCCCGATGCGCCTGACGCGTTCCGACCCGGTAATCCTGCGCCACGGTGGCATCGACGTGCACCCCGACTGCCGACTGGGAGACCGGCAGCAGGTATTCGACGTATTCCTGGCCATCCACTCGCCAATGGTCACTGACCCGCTCCACTCCCTCGCTGACCACTACCACCGGCTGCACTCCTGCCACCACCATATTCTCCCTGGGAGCTCCGCTACGCAGAGTTAAGTCAGCACTGCTCCCATAAGCGGCAGCCCCCAACGCGCCACCGATCGGGGAATCGTCGGTGACGCGCACCGCAACCGTATCGGGGTTCATGTCCAGAGGCATGGTCCCTTTGAAGAAACTTCCCGATTCCTGCAGACTGTCGAACCGATGGTTGTTGACCAGCGTCGCCCCGACCACCAGCGCTCCCTGTAAAAACCTCCCTTCCCAGTGTCCCCCCGCCATGATAAGCCCCTCATCGACTACCTGGGTCCCCAGTGTCCGAGCCAGACGAGTGAGATTCCGCGGATCCGAGGACCTGGTCCCCAGCACGACCAGTTCGTGGTTGTTTCCCAGAATGGCATCGGCACGGACCCCGGAAAAACGGGTGAGATCCAGTGTCAGGGAGGTGAAGGTAGTGCGCATGGCATCGCCGATCGTCAGTCGCAGGGCACCATTCTTGATATTCTCCTTGGCGATGACGACGCTGTTGTGCCGTCCCAAAGTCTTGCTAAAATCACTTCCATAGCTCGGAGCTCTGGTGCGATCTTCCGCCCACCAGAAAAGGCCAGAAGACCCGGCCAACCAGGGTTCCCCCAACTGGTCATAGGTGCGAAGCCAGTCGAATCCTCCGCCCCGTTCCCGATAGCGAGTCCAGCCAAAATTGTTGTATTCCATGCCGGTGTTGGGCCGCAGCAGGAAACGATTGCGGGGCGTCCACCCGGTTTCTATGCCGGTAAGATCGAGGGGCTGTTCGTAGAGACCGTACTGTCCCTTGGCAGCACCGACCGCCTCGACGAAGACCAACCCTATCCCGAGGAGCAGAGCAAATTTCCTGCAGAATCGTTCAAACATCATTCGACTCGTCTCGCAAAAGACTGTTCCCTATCCGCTTTCAGCGCACGATTTCCATGACCCGGTTGGTGATCGAGCCTTCCTGGGTCAGTGCGAAGATGATGGTATTAATACCGAATTGAAGATGACGGGTGTTGTCGGAATACAACCCCTTGTCGTTGCGGTATCCCAGGTTCTCCCAGGCAACTCCGATATTCTGGTAGGTGATGATCACCGCCAGGCGACCGTCTATCTCGACTCCCATCAAATAGTCGACGTTACCTCGCCCTTCACCCGACCCGGGTCCGCCGATTCCCGCTCCCCCCAGCAGTGACTTGGGAGGACCATCAAAGTCGAAGTAGGAGTGGAAGATGGGATGATCGTTGGGAATGCGCTTGAACTTGGTGTTGCGGCCCTCCATTTTCAGCGCGTCGCGAACCATCAGCCGGATAAAAGCATCGGTGTCCCCCCCGACCGAAGTGCCCGCATCGGCCATGATAAATCCACCCGAAATCAAGTATTTACCCAGATTCGACAGTTCCCCCTCGGTGAGCGTAAAGCGCACCGCCGGTATGAAGACCCAGGGGGTTTCGAGCAATTCTTGTGAACTCAGAGGAAGGCGCGCTGAGAAGTCGGCGTGGATATTTGTGTATTCGTTGAGAGCGTCCACCACGTTCTGGACCGCGTGCGGATTCTGCAGCATGCTGGTGCCGCTGTCTCCGCCGCTTACAAAACCCCTTACATTGGCCTCGACCATGCGCGCAGAATAAGCCTGGGCAATGTGGAAATACCCGGTGATATTGCGCTTGTCGTTGGGATCCTGGATGACCATCGCCTGATATTTTCCCGTGTCCAGAAAATTCAGGTCGAGCAGTTGCTCGCGCATGTCGATCTTGTTGTCGGGCTCCTTGGAGGTGGTCACCCCAATATCCGTCATCCGGCTGCCCAGATCGATGGAGACCAGGTCGGCTCCGGCATCCAGATTCACCTGGGGAGCGCTCAGCGAACGCAGGGAGATTCCCCCCACCCGCGTGGTCACCAACTGCGAGGTGCGCGCCTGCAGCTTCACCTCCTGACGCACCATCTTGCGCTGTCTCGGCCTGGGTTTCTTGCGCAATTCCATCGGCTTGGTCAACCGCGGCTGCCGCTGCACGAAACGGGTGGTCAGCGGCCTGGACACCTCTTCCCCGCCAAAGTCGATCGTGCGCGCCATGAACCCGACGTGCACCAGAATAGCTAACAGCAGGCAGACCCCGGTGAGATAGAGCCCCTTATTGAGCAGACTATTCAGATCCAGATCGGCAGCGGGGCCTCTGAATCTCTCGCTGACGGCCATATTCAGCACCACCTCGGGGAAGGAAGGTTAAAATCCACCAATTTTTCGACCCTCTCCATCAGCACTTCACTCACTCGCTTCGCTTTTCGTCGCATCTACGGCCAGAGAGATCGTCTCGATCCCCAGGTTTTTGGCTATTTCCATTATATCGAGGGTGTAGACATGCTGCGACTCGCGGTCGGCCTTGATGATCAGGGTGACCGTCTGCGTGCGCTTCTTCTCGCGCATCAGCGCGCTGGCCAGCGACGTCTTGGTCACCACCCGGCTGTTCAACTCCATCTTGCCGTCCTCATCGACGGAAAGGAAGAGCTTGGTTTCCCTTATCTTCTGCCAGTTTTCCGCCTCCGGCAGTTCAATCTTCAAACCGGCCGACGAGGTGAACACCGTGGTGACCATAAAGAAGATCAAAAGCAGGAAAACGCAGTCGATCAGCGGCGTCAGATTGAGATCGACACCTTCGGTATCTGCTAAACTACCTCGAGCCATATCTCCTCACTTGGCGCAGCGAAAGCCGATGTGGCTGGTGCGGTTCGTCGGCTCCATCCTCCCCCGGGTCGTCGAACGCACCCCCAGAAGATCGTCGATCCAGCTACCTCCGCGGATAATCCTGAGCGCAGTTCCCTCGTCCTTGGGATCGGCTCCTCGCGGGCCGACGGGAACGACATCTTGCAGAGAAAATGCCGGAAAATCATTCTTCGACTTCCCCTTTTCCACATCGCGCACAATCGCGCTCAAATTCTTCTCGATATCCTTCTCGATGTCGAGGTAAAGGCGCTCATCGAACCAATCGTCGGCCCACTCCCACACGTTGCCGGCCATGTCGTTCAAACCCAGCCGATTTTGCCCCAGCGGGTAACTCCCCACCTCCAGGGTGCGCCGCACGTTGCCCGAAATATCTCCCCCGAAGTTGAGCAAAGCCGCATCCGGACTGTCTGCTCCCCAGGGGTAAAGAGCGGCGGTAGACGCCTCGGCGACGATCTCCGCCAGCATGGCGATTGTGTCATTCTTGAAGACGTCTCCCGCCCCCGAATCCTTGAGCTTATTCTTGTCGGCAGCCGCGTCGAAGGCGGTCCGGTAATTTGCCGCAATGGTATTGAATCGGGTTTCGGCAACCCGCCCATTGAATCCCCTCGCAGCGTATTCCCACTCCGCCTCGGTGGGCAGACGCTTCTCCTGCGATTCGCAGTAGGCCCGAGCATCTTCCCAGGAAACCCCGACCGCCGGCTGCAATTCTCCACCAAAACCAGCCAGTTCGCCGAAGTCGTGGGACCGTCCCGCCGTCGCCAGAAACGCCCGGTACTGGGCGTTGCTCACCTCGTATTTGTCGATCTGGAACCTCTCGACGTAAATCACCTGTCCCGGGCCATCACTTTCCAGACGGACGTCATCTATCTGCTCGGGGTCCAGTCCGATTACCGTGTAACCCGCCCGCACCGACACTGTCGCATCCGTATCGACCGGTTCCGCGTCCGCTGGCATTACAGTGACCACCACGTGTCCCGAAACCCAGGTGTCGTCGTGGCGTTTGTTGCTCACCCAGAGCAGGAAGGGAAAGACCCCCGGGTCGGAAGGGGTAAAGCGAACGACCGGAGCGCTCGGTTCTTCGAGCTGGATCCGCCTCGAAAGGCTCTCCCACTGGAAAATCAACGCCCCACCCGAGCCCGACGATCCACTGCCGTCCAATGTGACAACGGAACCGACCTGGACGACCTGGTCCACACCCGCGTCGGGCTCCAGATCGCCAACCGCATCCCGGGTCGAGATCGAATCATCACTCCCGCATCCCAGGAGCCACCCCAGGGCGAGGAGCGCTGAGACCAGAGCTGTCTTTTTAACCAGCGTCATTGCGTTTTCCGTAGTTAGCTTTGTCGCCAATGCTTACTTCTCCCGGGCGAAGGCGATGCCCTCCAGCCCCTGGGAACGGGCGATATCGGCCACTTGAACCACCAGAGCGTGGACCGTGGTCGGGTGAGCCTGGAGGACCATGTTCTCGGTCTCCAGCTCTTCCCGCAGCCTCTTGAGCTCTCGCGGCAGATCTATCATGGCCACTTCCTCCCCGTTCAACTCCATGACCCCGTCTTCTTCGATGATGAGGTTGATGTCTTTGCCCGGCTGGCTCTCCGCGCTGGAGGCCTTCGGCATATCGACGTTCAATCCCTTCGAAGTGATGAACACCGTGGTCACCATGAAGAAGATCAGCAGCATGAACACGCAGTCGATCAACGGCGTCAAATCGACTGCATCCTCCTTGAGAAGGGAGCCGCCTTCCTGCATTTCGCGTTTTTTCCGCTTTGCCCGCATCTTTCCTCAGCCGGTTTTACTCGCGACCTGCCGCAAGCCTCGGACTGCTCTTGATCAGCGTGTTGCCGAAGGCGTGGAAATAGAGCTCTCCGCGCTCGACGATGGCCTCGGCGCGCGACGCCAGATAGCGGTAGAAGATGATCGAGGGGATGGCGATAATCAGCCCCCCGGCCGTGGTCAGCAGCGCCGTGGAAATACCACCGGCGACGACCTGGGGATCGCCGGTCCCAGCCTTGGCGATCGCCTCGAACGCGGTGATCATGCCGAGAATGGTTCCAAGCAGTCCCAGCAGCGGAGCCACCGTGCCGATGGTGGACAGGACCAGAAGGAAACGTCCCAGATATTTCCTGGATATCGCAATAGTGGTGATCGCCAGTTCATCGCGGATATCCTCCAGACCACGCTCTTCCAGCACCAGCGTGTCGAACCGCTTCATCAGAGCGGCGAAGACATAGTTGGTAAAACCACGTCCCTGGCTGCAGTGATCGGCGGCCACCGTCTCCCCCTGCTGCTTGACGATCGCTTCCACCTCTTCCAGATCACTCTCGATCTGCTCTTCTGTGGGAGCGCGCTGCAGCACGACCAGACGTTCCAGCACCACGGCCAGAGCGACGATCGACATCGCGACGAGAATCCACATGACCTCTCCGCCGCTTCGTATCAGATCCAACATCCCGATTATTCTCCTTCTTGATTGAATCCAAGGTCGCAAAAGGAATGCTACACCGACCGATCTCCCTACTAAAACTTGTAGAGAACCGTTCCATTGGGAATGCAGCATTCAATAGACATCGAGGACGGATCGCGTCCCACTGTTGATTAACTTCACAGCCTGTTCTTGGTGATCCAATTCAGATGTTCCCGGGCAAAGGCAACGGCTGCCGTGCTCTCGGGCTGCTCGGCATAAGAGCTGACGAGTTGTTCGTATACCCGGGCAGCATCCTTCCACTTCCGCAGAAACTCATAGCTCATGCCCAGGTTGGCCATGGCCCCGGCCCTGGTCTCCGTCTCCAGATAGGCGTCGACCACTTTCTGCAGCGCTTCCGCCGCTCTGGGATAATCCTCCTGGTCGAAGAGAGCCATGGCGTTTTCGTAGTCGAAGTAGGCTTTGATCTCTTTGAGTTCGTTCAGCAGACTCTGTGCTTCGGGGACCATCTCGGATTTCGGATAGTTTTCGACCACCGAATTATAAGCCAGCGTCGCCGCTTCGTATTTCTTCTGATTGAAGTGGTAATCCCCGAGGGTGAACTGGGCGCTGGGAGCGAATTGACTGCCGGGGAACTGGTCCAGCAGTTTTTCGAACTTCTCGACAGCTTCCTCGGCGCGGTCCAGCTCAAAGTAGCACCATCCCATGTTGTAGATGGCATTGTCGACGAATTCCAAACTCCCCTGTTTCGCAACCACTCGCGCATAAGCGGCAGCGGCATCTTCGTAACGGGTGAGGTTGAAAAAATTCTCCCCCTGCTGAAAGAGCGCTTCGGCCGCTGCTTCACTGTCGGGGTAGCGGTCGGCCAACTTCCCGAACCATTCGGCCCCCTTGGCAAATTCGGTCTCCCTCAGGTGCGAATAGGCCAGGAAATAGTAGGCGTTTTCCAGATTGGGATTTTGTGGAAAACGGTCTACGAATTCGTTGAGCAGAGAAATGGCCTCTTCAAACTCCTCCAGCACGAATTGGGCGACCGCTTTACCAAAGAGCAGATCGGAAGCCAGATTCCCCCGGGGAAATATCTTCAAGCCCGTAGAAAAAGTACGACTCGCTTCGCGGAAATTCTCCTGACGCGAATAAGCATCTCCCATCACGAAGTAAGCCCGTTCCTCGAGCATGTACCCGCGCCCGTTGTCCGCATCGGCAAAATCGAGCGCTATCACCTCATTGCACTTTTCGATCGCCTCGGAGAAACGGTCCAGGCTGTAAAACAGTTCTCCGAGAAGGAGCGTGTATTCCGCCTTCTCCTGGGGATCATCGCTGGCTTCGATGATGGCTATATAGTCCTTGATTGCCTCTGCCCGACGTCCCATGTGGACGTAGCACTGCCCCAGCAGGCGATGGGCCTGGTCCTTTAAATTCAAGGCGGGGTGGCCTGCCAGCAGCTCTTCCAAATCGGCTACCGCACTTTCGTTATCCCCCATCTGGTAGAAGGCCGTTCCCCTTCCGAGCAGCGCTCCCTGAAGGATACTCTCCTTATCGGCCGTAGCCAGGGCCTTGCCGAATGCTTCTACCGACTCGGTCAATCTCCCCTGCTCAAAATTCACCCGCCCCAGCACGTAGTAGAGTTCGCTGGCCTGCGCATCCTTTTCCTGCACGGCCATGGCCCGTTGCAGCATTTTCTCGGCCTGCTCCAGACGCCCCAGGCGCAACAGGTAATCTCCGCCCAAAAGACCGGCTTTACTCCATATGGGAGCCCCGGCAGGAATCCGTTCCAGCGCAGCCACCACACCATCCGGGCGTTCCCCATCCCGATAGACCAGTGCCAGTTCAAAATTGATCCGGCCGATCTCTTCCTCCCCCGCAAACCGCTTCAGATAGGCCTCGTACCATTCTCCAGCCTCGACGAAATCCTTCTGGATGTAGTGGATGCGCGCCGTCTGCAGATGCGCCCGGGCAACCATTCCCTCTCGCGAGGGAAACTCGCGCTGAATTTGCTCGAACAGTTCCAGGGCCACCATCCAGCTCTCTTCCTCATCTCGAAGCTGGGCGGCCAGGCCTGCCCCAAAGAGGCTCTCGGCCCGCAGGTCGGTATCCGGATAGTCCTGGATCACCTGCAGATAAACATCCTGGGATTGGGAATAAAGCGGGCTAGCCTCTTCGAGATTCCCGGTTTGCCGCAATTCCTCTCCCATTTCAAAGATGCACTGGGCGATCTGAAAACGGGCCCGATCCAGCGACAACCCTCCCTCCCGCGCCCGCAGGCCGTAGGCATTGATGTAGATCTCGTATTCTTCCCGGGCTTTGGAAAAATCTCCAGCTTCGTAGTACTGCCGGGCGATCCGGACCTGCATGCGCGCCCGGAATCCCTGATCCGAAACCTCGTCGATAGACCGACGATAGACCTGCACCCCCCCTTCAATGTCCTGCAGTTCGAAATAAGCTTCCCCGATTTTGGCATAGGCATCCTCGACCAGCTGGCGTTCCTGGGGGTAGTTGTCGATGACCTGCCGATAAGCCGAAGTGGCACCCTCCACATTCCCCTCGGCGGTGAATGTGTCCCCGATCAGGAGCTGCGACTTGGCCACCAGTTCGATGGCCGTCTCCTTTACCACTCCGCTCAGTTTCTGGGCCTCCATCTTGACCCGTTCACCTTCGCTTAGATGGCTGAAGTCGTATTTGCTGACGAGACTTCCCAGCGCCTCCCGCGCCTCCGGATACTTTTCCTGTTCGAAATAGCTTTTACCAATCTGGAACTGAGCCCGGTCGATGCGATAGTCGGCCGAATTGCGCTCGGCCAGCTGCTCGAAGGCCCGGATCGCCTGGGGAAATTCCCCCAGGTTGAAGTAGGCCCAACCCATCTCGTAGAGCGCTTCATCCACGTAGTCGCTTTGCGGATACTCTTCGATCAATTTTATGGCTGCGGTGATGACCCCTTGGAAATCCTGAGCCTGGAAGAGGGCTTTGATCAGGCGGTACTGCGAGAGAACTTTGATCTCTAGCAGATCGGTGGATCCCCCCGCATCTTTGAACAACTCAGCCGCCTTGCGAAACTGTTCGTCCGCCTCGCGGCGCAGTTCTTCAGCCTGCTGTTCATCCGCCTCACGGCTCGCCTTGTTGAGGCGTGAGACCGCCAGATTGCTGTACGCGTTGGCCAGCTGGAAGGTCGCCGCCACCTTTACCGGAAAGTTGAGCTCGCCGACCTGGATGAGCACCTGCGTCTCATCGACGAAACGACTATCCTCGGCCTGCTTGACGATTTCGAACTTTTCGATAGCTTGCTCGTAATCCTCGATCACGTAGAAACGCTGCCCCCGGTCGAAGGCGATCCGGAGCGTCTCATCTGAGGGCACAGAGCTGCTGAAGGCAATCGCAGCAGCGAGCAGTGCACCAACTATGGCTGGAAACAGCATTCTACCAATCCTTCGGGAAATTACCTTACCGAACCTACCCCGGCGATCATGCGCACGAAATAGCGAATAACGCTCTCGTCGCTGGCCCCGAGTTCGTCGAAATCGGTGGCCTGGAACTCGACCCCCGCCTCGGTGCCGACCTTATAACCGCTGTAGTCGGAACGGTTGAAATACATCAGCACCATGGCCTGCAGATCAGCGTCGTTGTCGTGATTCCGATAGTCGATCCGCCGATCGGGCACGAGCGGAAACCCTTGCAGCCCAAAGCGGATCTGAGAGCGGTTAGTCAAGTGATAATCGAGGCGAAGAATGGGGGCCAGCATGAACTCTTCTTTTATGGGCAAACCGACACTTGAACGCTCCCAGCGGAGGTACTGTATCTTAAAACGAGGCATGACCGCCAGGCGTCCAAAGTGGTGGGTGAAATCCCCTTTGGCGAGGAGACCGACAAAATCCAGATCGTCCTCCGGCTGCATGCCCCCGTTGTCGAAATCCAGTTTCTGCTGGTCGTTCAACTCGTAGCGGAATTTGGCGTTGAAATTCCAGAATTTTCCCGGCCTGTATCTGGCGTGCAGCAGACCCCGGTTGACGAAACTATCCCGCGTTTCGAGCAAATCGGCGACAAAGACCTGCTCGGGCACCAGGCGTCCGTCGCTGGCGAGCTCAACCTTGAAGTCGAAATAGGGGTTGGCAATGTCGTCCCGCACCGACTTGCTCTCGTGATCGAACCGCATCCACACCCCTCTCCCCAGAGATCGCTGATACTTCAACCGCCCGTAGGTCATCTCGCTCCGCCCGCCCCCGGCGATTTGCTCGACATCGAAGCGGCCCAGGGTCGCATCCAGTCCGGGAAGCGGCTGCCACTGGGCGATCAGATGGATCCCCTTCTCGTCTTTGTAATAGGGATAATTGGGCTGGTCGTCATCCTCCCAGATATCCAGAGCGAAGTTGTTGTTGAAGTCGTCCCCAAAATAGAATTCGCGCGGATCGGTGAAATACATCAGGAAGGGTTCTTCGGAATCGGCCAGCTGATTGCGATTCCGGTTGTTGTCGGGGTACCCATCCGAGTCGAAGTCGAAAAATGGGTAAATCCCCGCATCGGATTCCAGATATTTGATCTCGCGGTTGGTGACGTCCCAGTCCTGGACCCAGTCATCGGGCCACTGATCCATGTCGTCGTTGTCATCGACCAGAGCGTAAACCGGAGTGAATGTCTTGTTGCCCCCCTCGGTGGCGTCGGTGCTGACCGGATCCTGGCGGACGGTGTTGAAATAGTACGGGGTGCCGAGAGTGCGGATATCCGCCAGCGCCAGTTCCACCCCTTCACCACTGGCGAAATCGGGGTGGGTCTCGGCATTCTGGCGGACGGCGCTTTTGAAGGCGTAGCTGTTGTATTTGGGACCGATGTGGAACCCCTCCGCCCCTATATTGATTCCGGCCACTTTTTTGTTGACCGTCAGGTACCAGGCAAAATCCTCGTAGTCGCCGCGCGCCCCTTCTTCGTGGGCAAACTGCAGGTAGCTGGCGCTGCGCGCCATTTCTCCCCGCACGTCGAATCCCCGGAAATTCATCTTCGCATCCAGCCCGAACAGCTCCTGCCCTGTTTGCATCCCCTGTTCGAAGACCACCTGGGTCCTGTTGGACAGATCGACGACGTTGTCCTCCGCGCGCCGGACGATGATGAATTCGGTGGAGCGGGAATCGGGCCGACTCTTCGCCGGATCGTGATAGTTGTGGTCCTGCCGCATCAGGATCCGGTAGTCGTTGCCGACGACGGCGGCAAAAGTCACGCCCACGGTGCTATCGGGCACGTCGAAGGTGTAGTCGATGTAGACCGGCAGGTGGTAACCGTTCTTGTCGGTGTAGGTGCCGCTGGCCTCCCGATGCCTAAGGCCTTCAACCGCACCATCCGATTCGTCCACCTCAGCCGGCAGGATCTCTTCAAAGCGCTCGATTCCATCCTCGCGGATGCGCGCCGTGCCGCGCACGTCGAAGACCACCGCCCCTCCGAAACCGTCTTCGGGTGAATCGTCCTGAAAACGCAGCACGAGCTTTTTCACCTCGGTGAGAGGGGGTGCAAGCCCCTTCCGCGTATTGGTGGTGTACCCCCGTCCGCTGTCGAAGCGATGCATATTGACAAAAGTCGCCCCCAGGACCAGAAAGTCACCGACGCGACTTTCCCAATGTCCACCCATCAGGTACAGGCCGTCGAGCACCTTCACCCGCTTGCCTCCGGGGCCCAGCTGGTTCTTCAGATCGAGTTTGAGCGGGTCGGAGAACCGGGAGAGGATGAAGGTAAAACGATTATTGGCCGATGCTTCGTCCCAGCGCACCCCATTGAAACGAGCCATATCCAGCGTTAGAGAAGAAAACGTCGTCTGGATGGCATCCCCCACCGTCACCCGGGTAGACCAGCCACCGTACGCATCGTCGGCGACGATCAGGTGGCGCAGCCAGTTTTGATAGAACCGATTTTTCCACAGGGTGCTTCCGTTCTGCCCGCCCTCGGCAGCGCGGAATTCCTCCATGCGAAAGACCTCGTACCCCTCAGCCAGGTAGTTGCCGAAGGAGTCGTAGCGTTTAAAAATCGGGATCCCTTCGCGGTAATTCTTGTAATCGATCCAACCGTAGCTCAGGTAGGGTGCTTCATATCGCGATAGGAAGGGATCATTGAAGCGTCCCTTGCTCAGAGCCAGATCTTCCTGGATTTCCAGGCCTATCTCCTGAGCAAAGACGAGTCCAATGCTCGGGAGATATCCCAGGCACAGTCCCAGCGTAACCAGGCGCAAGATTAGCTTAGGCAACTTCATCGCACCACTTTCCCTACAGCTGAAATCATCCGGATGAAAAACCGATTGTATTTATAATCGGGTTTGGTGGGATCGTCGTAGTCGATATCTTCGCTGCGAAATCCAACTTCGGTGCCGATCACATATCCTTCGTATTCGGACTCGCTGAACAGCATAAGCGTCCAACTCATGCGCTCGGAATCGTTCGCCTCCTCCACAAAGTCGCGGCGCCGATCCACCAGACCGGGGAACCCCTGCATCCCGAAGCGCAGCTGCGTACGCGGAGTGAGACGCAGGTCCGCCCGTATGATGGGGATAAACTGAAAATCCTCGATCGTCGGCTCCCCCAAACTGGCCCGCTCCCGGATGCGGTAGAGGAACTTCACCCGCGGATTGACCATCAAGCCGTTCCAGAAATAGGTGTAATCCGTCCTGAAAACAGCTCCATAGAAATCGATATCGTCCTCTTCCTGAACTTCCCCGTTAGTTAGCTGATGCCGGCGCTGGTGATTGCGGGAATAGCTGAACTTGCTCTCGATATTCCAGTATCTTGCGGGATGGAACCTGACATCCAAAAGCCCCCGGTTGATCAGACTGCTGCGCGCGTCCAGATGGTCCTCAAAAAACGTGCGCGTGTACCCGCCGATATCCTCGCGCAGGAGAAACCGAAAGTAATCGTTGGGAATATCGTCTTCCACGTCCTTGATCTCGTGGTCCCAGCGCACCAGCCAGCGGGAAGTGATTTCCCGGTCGAGGTGGAGACGGCCGTAGACGACATCGTTGCTCCCTTCATCGGCAATTCTCTCTACGTCATAACGCCCCCAAGCCAGTTCCATTCCACGCAGAGGTTCGACCTGAGTAGCCAGATGCATCCCCCTTTCATCTTTGTAATAGGGGTAGTTGGGAAGTAGGTCATCCTCCCAGGCATCGGTGAGGAAATTGTTGTTGAAGTCGTCCCCAAAGTAAAAATCTTCGGGGTCGGTGAAATACATCAAGAATGGCTGGTCGTAATCGGACCGATTATTTCTGTCCCTGTTGGTATCCGGCCGACCGTCCTGGTCCAAATCGAAGAAGGGCAGTATGGGGGACTGATCAAGCGTGTTGCCGCTATACGTCTCCAGTGGACGCCCAGACTGCAAAAAGTTATCGGGCATCTCGTTGTAAAGCATGTTGTCGTTATCGTCCACCAGGCCGTAGAAGGGGTTATTTGTCAAAGTCGCCGCACTGCGATAGAAGGACTGACGCGGTTCGTTGAAGTAAAAAACCTCCCCGGTAGGCACTTCGGGGGTGAGTTCATTCGGATGGGGGTTGAGAGAGGTGAACTTCGGGCCAATGGAAAACATTTCCACGGCCAACCCGATCTTTTTCCAGTGCTTGTCCACCACCAGATAACCAGCCAGATCGTCGAAACCGCTCCTTTTGCCCAGGGTTGTCGGGTACTGATAGTGATTGTCGCTCTTGACGATCTCCCCCTGAATATCAAACCCCGGGATTCTCAACTTGCCGTTTACTCCGAGCACCTCCACGCCGGTTGCAAGTCCATAGTCGAAATGAACGACCTTTTGGTTGGACATGTCGACGACGTTTCCCTCTGCCCGGCGGATGGTGGCGAAACCGGTTTCCCGCTTCTCCCCGCTGCCACGGGCCGCGTCGGTCACATAGAAGTGCTTTTGCCGGATAGAGACTCTATAGTCGTTGGCCACCAGCGCAGAAAATTGGACGTCGGTGGCATTTTCCCCTACTTCGAAGACATAGTCCACATAAACCGGCCGGTCGCTCCCCGCTTCGTCCCGGAATGTCCCCGCCGCTTCGATAAATCCCCGCTGCTGAATAGCTCCGGGCCCCAACTCAACGACGACCGGTTCCAACCGAATAACCGTTTCCTCTTCATCCGGCGAGTCGATCGGAGGGGCGAGGGTTACCTCGGCTACGATATCAAAAACCGCCGCCCCACTTCGGGGATCATCGGGAGAATCGTCTTCGAAGCGGACGATAATCGACTGAGGCACCGTATTCTGAGGGGCCAACCCCTTGCGACTATTGGTCTTGATTCCACGCCGACTGTCGAAGCGGTACAGATTGACGTAGGAAGTCCCCAGCGTGAGATTCTCGCCAATGCTCGTTTCCCAATGCCCTCCGACCAGGTAGACCCCGTCCTGGATATTGTCTTTTTGCCCCTGACGCCCCAGATCGGTGCGAGCGAGTGGAGGAAGACGCATCTTTACCGGATCTGAAATGCGCGATACCAGCAGCGTCAGTTTTTTGTCAGCACTGGAGATTGCATCGAAGCGCACCCCGTTGAAAGCGGCCATATCCAGCGTCAACGGAGTGAAGGTCGTGTGGATGAAATCCCCCACCATCAGTCGCGTATTCCATCCCCCGTAGGCGTCGTCGGCGATGACCAGATGGCGCAGCCAGTTCTGGTAGAACTGCCCTTTCTTCAGGAGGCTGCCCAGTTCCGGTTCCCGAGTGCGGAACTCTTCCAGTCGGAAGACTTCATATCCCTCGGCGATATAGTTGCCAAAGGTATCGTAGTTGCGCAAATAGGGCGTGGTATTCAGGCGATAGTTCTCGTAGTCCTTCCAACCGTAATTCAGGTATTCGGAACGCCACCGACCGATAAACTGGTCCCCGTACCGATGGCGCTCGTAGAACACTCCGGAACTGGCGCCCGGAACCGTCATCGTCTGGCGGGGCATCTCTTCTTCATAGGTGTAATCGGGATTGCGGGGCGATTCCTCGCCCTTCTTGAGCCGTTCATCCTCTGCCCAGACTCCGCTCCCGACAAGGATACCCACGCCTATCAACCAGGCAATCATCCGTTTTGCATGTCTGCTCAATACCAACACTCGACTTCTTCGCGGTTTGATATGAAGGTCAGAACTGGTACCCCAACGAAAGACGCTGATTAGCTCCGGTGGAAATTTCCGACGAATAGTGGTAGGAATAGTTGAACATCAGACTCCCCATCAGAAAACCTATTCCCCCGTCTACTTCACCTGCCGCCCCATCGCCGGCGATACCGCTGGCTCCTGCTCGCAGCCGCAGATCGTAGTGTCCCCCTAGCTTGTATTCCCCGCCGACCCGCACCCGCCGGTCTCCGTCGACCAGTTCCAGGTCGACTTCGGCCAGGTAGAGAGGGTGATCGTAGCCAACTCCGAGAAGCAGACGACGGGGAGTGTCCGGTTCATTCAAATGCAGTCCGCTGATCCCCAGAACCAGCATTCCCTCCTCTATTGTCAACAGATCATAGCGCAATCCCAGGTCGAAACCGGGCTTCAAACCCGAGCCGTCCTCATCCTGCACTCCGGTCTCCGGATCGCGGTACCCATCGGCCGCCCAGCGCAGCATGCGAACCCCCAGGCCCACATCTAACTTTTCGCCCATAGACCGACCGTACCCGATCCCCAGGGCATTCTCAGTGTAGAAACCGGCTCCCAAACCGGCGATTCCCACTCCCAGGTCCCCCCCTGCCAGCCCCTGGACGTAGCTTAAGGACCAGGAATTGATGTCCGGTCCCACATCCAGACCGGGATAGAGACGAGCGTAGTCGACAACCACCTGACGCGTACCCTCTCCAGCCAATCCGGCGGGGTTGTACCAGAGGACGTCGGCCCCTTCTCCCTGAGCGATAACAGCGTCGCTCATAGCGCTGGCTCGACTCGACTGGCCCAGCGTTTCAAATGCCCCCCAGGACGGTGTCAGGCTGACTGCGACGAACGACAGGCTGAAAAGAATGGCTCGATGCATGGTAAATCCCGCTGTTTTTGAAAAAGAGAACGCTCGCACGGCGACAATTTTCCTTAGTACGATACTCCGACAGCCCCATTGAAGGAAACCTCCTCACCGCTGTCGACGTCGACCTGGAAGAGATAAAGCCCGGGCGACACCACATCCCCGTCGTCATCCCTGCCGTCCCATTCCACCAGGTGGGAACCACTCTTCTGCATCAGGTCGATCCGGCGCACCGATCGTCCGGTGAGGTCGAAGACGCGCAGGGTCACCGGACGGGGAATGCTGATCTTGGCTAATTCGTATTTAAATTGGACGACGTCGAATCTCCCATCCCCATTGGGAGAGAACGGATTGGGGGCGACCTCCAGCCGATCTTTGTCGAAAACCCCATCGATGAGACCGACCCCAAAGACGCCAAGTGCATCATCGCGACTCCCGGACGCTTCGATCTGCTGCGGGTTGTCGGGGAATGCGAGATCGACGACGCTCCCGGTGAAGGAATTGAACTCGTCGAACAACACCGTGCTGAATTCCACCTGGATGGCTACATCCGTCTCGATCCGGTCGGTAAAACGAATGGTGACCGTTCTCCCATCCCCTGCCAGAGAATAATCCGATCCCCGGGCGAGAACGGTTCCATCCAAGAGAACTTTCTCGACTTGAACGCGGTTGGGAAATTCTAAATTTACCGATTCGAACCCGGAACCGGAGCCAATATCGGCCTGCAAATTAAAAAGAAAGCTGCGCACCACCCCCACAGGAACCTCGTCATTGGGAAGGGTATCCGTGACTGCAACCTCACTATCGTCGCGCACCACCTCACCGGTGACCATATCGGCAACGGGTGTACCGAAATCCATTTCGAATCCGGTCAAACGAGGAGAGACCCCGGGATCTTCGGTGGTCAGCGTCGCCTGATACTGGAAATACCGACGGGGTTCTGGTAGTTTGAGCAGAACTCCGCCATTTTCATCCACGGCTTCCGTCCAGTCGCTCCAGGAATCGTTTGGAGAAGACGTCGGCCCGGTGCGGAACTGCATCGTCAGTTTCGTTCCCTCGGGAATATCGGCCGTCCAGCGGATCTTACCGAAGTTTTTGGGAGTAGCCACACCCAAATCAGTTACATCGGCTGTTAAAATGCCAGCACTGAGGAATCCCCCTCCATAGACCTCGACTTCCGCCACCTGGACATCGTGCACTCGATCGATTGCCTTGATCTGCACGCGGACATAGCGAGCCACGACCGGCGTAAAAGTCGTATCGATCCTACTTTCCAAATTGCGGGTATTGAGAATCTGCTCGGAGAAGACGATGTTGTCGATCGAAGTCTGGATGCTGTAGCCCTTCATGAAATCGGTGTCATTGCCATCTGGAGACACTACAACTACCCGGTCGATGAGACGCGGTTCGTCCAGATCGATCTGGACGAAGAAATTGAAGACGGATGAAGTGAGCGTATTCCAGACAGAACGTTTGTCGGTCTTGCCATCGGTGACCTTCACCTGATCCCCGCTGTGGTCGAAAGCAGGTCTCTTCAGGGCGAGATTGGTCTCCGAATCCACGTTGCCCAGAATCAGCGCCCCTGCGCTGTCGACCTGTACCTCCTCTTCGGAGATTCCATCCCAGGTTTCGACGACAAAGGTGCTTTGCGCAGAGGCCTGCAGGGCAGAAACGGCAATGAACAAAAGAAGAAGTCTGGCAATCATAGAAAATCTCGGATTATTTCCAGCTTTTGAGAGAATACGGAATATGCCTATATCATAAGGCAAAATGTTCCTACTCGTATTATTTTTTTCAAGAAACCGGAGCACAGGATGCGCGCTTCACCAGTTCGCAGAGCACGTCGATCCTTCGGGCCCGCTGCTGAGGATTCTGAATGAGTTCCACCAGACGCTTCACAGCCACCCGCCCCATCTCTTCCCGAAAGATGCGCACGGTAGTCAAAGGCGGGTCACAAATCTGTGCCATCTCCAGATCGTTCATCCCTATGACGCTGAGATCTTCGGGCACCCGCAGGCCGACTTCCCTGGCGCACTGAATGGCCCCTACCGCAAGTTCATCCACGACCCCGAACACTGCGGTGGGCCTCGACGACAGCTGAGTCATGCGCTCCATAGCCCTGTATCCATGCTGCGGAAGGAAGTCCTCCGCTCGCGGAAAAAGAGCAGAATCGAATTCGATACCCGCGTCCAATAGGGCTTGCCGATACCCCATTACTCGTTCATCAGTAGAAATGTTCCCCGTTTCACAGGCAATACAGGCAATGCGGCGATGGCCCAACTCCACTAACCACTTGATCGCCCGGTAGCTGGAAGAGAAGTTGTCGCACATGACGCAGTCATCGATCTCCCCCGGCGAGTAAGTATTTATGAGGACCAGAGGTATGCCGGCCTCGTGCACCTCCTGATAGAAATCGTCGGGAAGCACTCCCGTGTAGATGACCCCCCCCACCGCTTTCCCGGAGAGCCCTTTCGGTTCCGAGCCCGTACTCAGAACCCCAAGATTTTCATTGGCCGTTGAAAAGTAGAGTCCGTACCCCTGGGTCTGCGCTTCTTCCTCGGCCCCACGGAGCACATCCCCGAAGTAGGTCCCCAGCGAAATGAGGGAGTGCATGACAAAGCCCATACTCCTGCTCGCTTCCCCTCCTCCCGCCAGGGAGCGGGCCGCTGCGTTGGGCTTGTAGTCAAATTTTTCAGCAATCTTCAGAACCCGCTCACGGAGTTTCGGATCTCCCGTATGTTGGCGATTGAGCACCCGAGAAACGGTCGAGATAGAAACTTGGGCCTCCCTGGCTACGTCGCTGATAGTTATAGCCTTATTCAACTATGTCGTCTTTCTATTACACTCTTAAATTTATTAAAAGTATATACTTGCAAAAAAAAATAAACCTAATATAGGTCAACGTTTCAAGGGACGAATCGCGCCCAAATCTCATAAAGCGAGACCTTTTGTAGAAAGGATCTGTCTCTGTTTTTCAGAAAACGCTTTCATTTAAATATGAAAGTACTGAGTGCATGTCAAGAAAAAATTTGTCCAAAATCCTTTTTGCTGCCTTTCCTTTTTGCGCAATCAAGGCACAAATCCTCGCTTTTGCTCGTTCATCTGAGCAAGAGTCTCTCTATCCCTTGACCGCCCCGGCCGTCAAGCCGCTGATGAACTCCTTCTGCAGCAGAAAGAACAGGATTACCACAGGCAGCACCGCCAGAAAGGTCCCGGCCATCATCGCCCCGTAATCCTGCGCGTACAGCCCTACCATCTGGTTGAGCCCGATCGGCAGGGTGAACCGCCCCTGAGTGTGCAGCACGATCTGCGGCCACAGAAAGTTGTTCCACGACCCCATGAAGGCAATCAAACAGAACGCCCCGATCATCGGTCGCGAGACCGGCAGCACAATATTCCAATAGAGCCTGAGTTCGGTGCATCCGTCGATGCGGCCGGCCTGCAGCAGATCGTCAGGCAGGTCCAGCATGGACTGGCGGAACAGGAACATGCCGAATACGTTCACCGCACCGGGCACGATCAGCCCCAGGTACGAATCGACCAGCCCCATCCGGTAGATCAGTTCGTACATCGGCGCCAGCAGCACCTGGGCCGGGATCATCATCGTGCCCAGCATGAGAACCATGATGGGTTTCTTCCCTCGGAACGAGTATTTGGCCAGAGCAAAGCCGCCCAGCGATGAGAAAAAGAGCTGCACCATCACCGTGCACCCGGCCACAAAGAAACTGTTGATCATGAAGCGCAGGTACGGAATCTGGGTGAAGAGCTGGCGGCAGTTATAAAGAGAGAACCGCTGTAGCGGGGCAAAAAAGAGGTAGTGAAACAGATCGTCCGGCCCCTTGAGGACCGCAGCTATCAGCCAGACCATGGGAATCAGCACGAGCACGCTGCACCAGCTCAGCAGCGCGTAAAGAAGAATCTTCTGCCAGGGGGCTTTTCTCAGCATCTCAGTCCTCCGTCTTCCAGGTGCCCGACAGCCGCATCTGAATCAGCGAGATGAGCAGCACCCCGAAAGCCAGCGACCAACCGATGGCCGAAGCGTACCCCAGATCCCCCGAGACGAAACCGTTCTGGTAAAGATACATGACGACCGTCAAGCCCGCGTCGTCCGGACCGGCCGTGTTGTTAAGCATCACGTAGGGCAGTTCAAACAGCTGGAAAGAGCCGATGGTGCTCAGCACGATCACAAAAACCGCCACCGAGCGGATCCCCGGCAGGGTGATGTGCAGAAACTGGCGGAAGGGGCCGGCCCCGTCCACCATGGACGCCTCGTACAGTTCCCGATCGACCGCCTGCAGAGCCGCCAGAAAGTAGATCATGTTGAACCCCACGTACATCCACAGAGAGGTGAGCACCATCGCCGGCATGACCAGATTCGGATTGCCCAGCCACTTGATGTCCACCGGAACCTCAAAGAGGAAGTGGAGCACCCGGTTGAGCAGGCCGAACTTGGGGATGAAGATCACCGAGAACAGCACCGCCACGAACACCTGGCCGACCAGGTGTGGGGAAAAAAAGGCAAAGCGAAAGAAGTTGCGCCCCCTCACCAGAGCGCTGTTGAGCAGCATGGCCAGTCCCAGGCTTGCAGGGAGTTGCAGGAAAACCGAGCAAAAGGCGTATAAACAGGTATTCCACACCGCTTTGTGGAAGGCCGGATCTGTCCACAGGAAACGAAAGTTGGCCAGCCCTACGAAGACCTGGGATTGGGGACCGTTCGTGATGTAAAAGGAGAGGAGGATGCTCTTGACCAGAGGATAGAGCGTAAAGGTCAGGAACAGAATCACGAACGGCGCTACGAAGATGTAGGGGGCGTACCGGTGCTGCAGCCGGAAGAACAGTGTCTTCAATAGGGATTCCTCCTGATGTACTGGCGAATCTCGTCGCCGGCCTCCTTCAGGCGGGCGCGCGAGAACGCGTCGAAACCTTCCTCTCCGTGCTCGCGGTAATACGCGGCGCAGGAAGAGATCACCCCGCCCATTTTGGTCTTGGCCGTCTCGATGAGCGGGCTGGTATACTGCGGCGGCACCTGTTCGGCCAGTTCGGCGTAGAGCTTGCCGAGGGACTGGTTCGACCAGTACGACCTGGGCTCGCGGAACGCCGGCAGTTCCCAGGCATCCTTAAACGGCGGTAGAATATTGGTCTCCCGGAAGCGCTCGGCCAATTGCTCCTTATCGAAATACATGTGCATGGCTACTTCCCACGCCATTTCCGGGTCAGCGCACGCACTGGTGATCCCCAGCATGGTCCCGCCCCAGGTGCTGGTGCGTCGGCCGCCCGGCATAACTGCGGGCAGAGGCATTAGGGCCATCTTGCCGGCCATGCGCGGGATATCGGTTTCAACCAGCTTGCTGCGCCAGTCTGGACAGATGAATGAGAGAAAGTAGCCCGTTTCGATCGCCTGAGTAAAGACCCGTCCCGAGCCCAGATCCGAGCCGATGCGCCGGGGGCCGGCCACCAGCGGGATGAAGAACTTGAGCGTCTCCAGGGCAATCTCGTCGTCCATGATCAGTTCGCCGTTTGCATCGAAGTACCCCCCGTTCCGCTGGAACAGGAACATCTCGAAGTGGCCGGGGTTGTTGTCGGACAGCTCTATCATATAGCGCTCACCGGGCCGGGTTAGCCGCTGGCCTTCGCGGATGAAGTCCTCCCAGCTCTCCAGTGACTCTACATCGATGCCGGCCTCTTCGAACAGGTCGCGCCGGTACGCCAGCATCACCGGATGCACATCGTGCGGCAAGCCGAAGATCCGGCCCCGGTTGGTGTACGGAGCCAGGCGGGCCTTGACAATGCGGTCGTCCATCCCCGAGGCGCGCAGGAACGGAATCAGGTCGATAAACCCCACCTGATCCACCGGGCCGCGGAAGAAACTGCCGGCCCGGCTGATCTCCACCTCGACCAGGTCGGGCACGTCCAGGTCGGCCCAGAATGCGGCGCGCAGCCGACTGGTCACCGCCTCCCCGTGCACCAGTTGCACGTCCAGGCGGACGCCCGGATGCTTCGCTTCAAAGGCCGGGGTAGCTTTCTGATACGGGACAGCGTGGTTGCGGGCAAAGGTCCACAGGCGCAGGGAAGCCGTATTCTTCTCTACTGGATTGAAGGCCAAGAAGATACCAGCGAGTAGAGTGATGATCAGGATGAGGATTGGCGCTTTGCCAAAAGGAAAGTAATCTTCGAACCTGTTGATCATCGCATCGTCCTTTGCAACAACGAGACCCCTAATTGGATTACGGAGAAGTACAAGGGGATATCTGAAAAATACAGATCGACCCCTGGAAACTCCAGGGCTTTTCATCCAAGAGTAAAGACATTGCCGGACATACCCGTGAAATAATCGATTATCAGCCAGATGCCGGCCGAGCCGAATGCTCCCAGGACCATGCCCAGAAAGAAAGGCCGCAGGCGCATATAGATCTTGGCCCCGCCGTACTTGAGGATAACCGCCTTGAACAACCAGGCCATGAAGACCGAAAACCAGATCTGGGAAATCGGATGGGTCAGCCCCAGAGCCATGCCGATGGGGTGGATGGGAAAGCCGATGAAACGGCTCTTGATGTAGGTCAGGCCCCCCATCAACGACGCCCCGATGCCGACGAAACCCAGGTGCCAGAGGTGGATGGGCTCAGGATTATTGATGTTGCTTGTGATCCAGTTGCCGGCGAAGGACGGCAGACCGATGAACTGCCAACCCGTAAGATTGATTCCTCCGTAGGTGTAGGCCAGCTTGATGACGGCAAAGATCGATCCCGCCAGAGTCACCAGGATGGCGGCGACGATCGCCCAGAACAGGCGCCGATACTCCAGTCGGGTCACTTCGGCCAGTTTCAGTCCGGTGGCCGCCGAGGCCATGACAAAGGTGCGCACGTCGGCCGCCCAGGCGAAATTCAGGCCCAGACCGGCTAACCCGGCCGGACCGACCAGCGAGGTGCCCAGCGTGTTGACGGTAAAAACCGGGGCGCAGACCGTGGCGCGGCCGTAGGCCAGGCCGGTCTGTGAGACGATACGCGCCAGGCCGACGAAGATCACCAGAGCCGAAACCAGGAAGATCAGGCTGGTGAGCAGGTTCATGCCGGCCAGGTAGAGCCACATCAGACACAGAAGAAATCCGGCGATGGTGCCGAAGACGGCCGTGCGGTAGGACAGCAATTCTCCCTGGTCGTCGACTTCGGGATCCCCGCGAAAGGCCTTGCGCAGAACATCCCCGATATGCTCACGGCTGTTCCAAAAACTGGCCACCACCAAAAAGAACAGGGCGCCCAACGCCATGTGCGCCACGCTGGGCGGTGCCGGATCGGAAAACGGCTGAGTAGGCCCGATGCTCCAGCCGAGCATGCGCTGCACGCCAATCTGGATAGTCGACAGAAAGGCGAAGAACCACACCCCAAAGGACACGTCCAGACTGAGCAGGTAGGAGAGACCTATAACCTCGAAGCGCGGCTGGCAGTTGAGATTGACCGTATTGCGCAGCAGAGGGACGAAAACTCTCAGGTCGATCTGGGGGATAAAATTGTAGTATTTGTGCAGGGCATTGAGCGTATTAATGAAAGCCGGGATGGCAAAGCCGACCCAGGTCAGGGAGTTGCAAAAGAAGGCGGGGATCCTCTTACCTTCCTGCTGGTCGCTCATCTCCAGAGGCAGGATGGCCAGCGGGAAAAGCAATCGCTCGCGCTCGACCCACTGCTTGCGCAGGATGACCAGCAGGCAGAGCGTGACGAAGTACATGGTGACTACGAACAGTCCCCAGGCCAGCAGCGGTCTGGACCAGACCTCCCACGGCACGGCTTCGTTGCGCGAGGCCCCTTCAAACAGCTTCCAGATGGCGTTCTGGGCGTCGGGCACCAGCCATTCGGGCAGGTGCGGCTGGATCAACTCGGCCCACTCATTCTCCGGGGTGGCGTAGTAGAAGAAGCCCCCCAGCAGGGGGATCAGATTCATGGTGAAACCCCAGGAGGGGATGGCCGCGGCCACGATCATCATGATGTAGATGGTGGCCAGTTCGCCGCGCCGCAGACAGGAGCCGGTGATCAGTTGAGCGACCGGATTGACCAGGAGGGTGAGCACAAAGAAGAGAAAAATGGCTGCACCCGTGGAGAAATCGGCAGCAAGAGGAGAGCCGCGCAACACCAGGACGCCGTAAGGCTCCCCCGCGGCGATGACCAGACAGAGCGGGAGGGCCAGAAGGACCGCCCTGATGCTGACGTGATGTTCTGAAGCTTCGTCATGTGGTTTCATATCAGCTCGACCTGATTTTTCCATCTCATCTCACTTTTTTGGGTTCGCTAGCGCATCTCTTAATCTGTCTTCCCATTCGCGTCAGCGCTTCACGGAATCCCCTGGACGGAGTTCGACCTCCACCCGCAAACCGTCCCCAGCCGGCAATCCCACAGACCGCTCCTGTGCATCGAATTCGGCCCATGTCTCACCGGCAATCTTCACTCCGCCGATCTCTACCGCCGGATCATCGACCAGCGAGACAAAATGCCTGGTCGGACCTTCCCCTCCATTCAAAAGGAAATGGAGCACCACTGGCTTGCGGTTCACATAGAGATTGAGATAGAGGTAGTTGAGCAGGCCGTGTTCGATCTCATGATAGGAAGTGTGCCAGACCGAAGCCTTGCGCCCATCTCCCAGAAACTCCCCCTCGGGAGTCACGCTGGCAAAAAACCCACCGTATTCCCGATCGATAAAATGGCGCACGAAAAACCCTTCCATCTTTTGAAACCGATCCAGATACTGTTTCTCCTGGGTAATATGGTAGAGCTGGAGCTGCAAAAAGGCGCCGTAGATCTGGACCCACCAGTTTTGCATCTGCAGCTTCGGCACAGGTGCGTGTGGCGCTTTCCTCTGGATGAAGTTGAACCATCCCCCTCCTTCTCCATCCCATCCTTGTTGGATGGCCAGATTTCCTAGAGACTCTCCGTAATCTCGATACTTCACCTCCCCGGACTGGTGATACAGCCGCAGAAAGGCCAGCGCGGCCGTGAGTTGCGCACCCACCATTACCGTCTCTTCTCCTGTGGCCGGCACCGGCCGCCACTGTCGGTCCAGTTTGACATGATAGCCGTAGACCCAACCCAGTTCCGGGTCCATCATCCGCGTTGCGGTCAGATCCATCAGGCGCTGCTCCCACTGCAGAAAATCTGCATCCCGGGTGGCCAGGTAAAGATGGATCAGTGACCCTACATACCCGTAATGGGCGTGCTTACTCTTGTTGTCATCCGCGACGCTGAGATCCCGATTGAGAGCATAAAAGTACCCGTCGTATTCGGGATCATACGCGCGCTGCTGGCGAATCTTCAGCGATTTTTCGATATGGGACCGCACTCGCTCATCCCCGGTAGTAAAATAGTACAGGGCCAGTCCCACGTTAGTATAGAGCTGGAGAGGAACGGTCTTGGCGGAATCTTTGGGCGTGCCGCTCTGAGTCAGGCTATTGAACCAGCCGCCGTATTCCTGGTCCCAGGCGTGTTCCAGCAGATACTCCGCTCCTTCCCGCGCCACCTCCAGGTATTTCTCCTCCCCCGAGAGTAGATAGGCCGCCGAGAAACTGAAGACCTGCCGGCTGATCATGGCCGGTACCTTGTCCCAGGGAAGTTGTGGCTGCCAGTCGCGGGACAGGTTCATGTGGACCGCCCCGTGCTCCTCGTCCCGGACGTGGTCGTGCCAGAGGGGGATGAGTTCTTCGAGCACCTGTGCCTTCCAGAACTCTCCGTTCAGAAGATCAGGCTCCTCTTCCTCGGCATCGACGATGCCGACCAGGGAAAGGGACAGGATGCTTAGCAGGACTGTGGTTGACCGTGCCATAATTCCTCCTCTGAGCTGCTCCCCTGCTGTTCGCCGATTGCGGCTACCTCAGAAGAGCCCTGTTTTTCAGAAAGCGCTTTCATCAAATACTGAAACCTGCACCTCTTGTCAAGTTAGGGCCCTCTTTTTTTGAGGACTATTCGCCCATTTCCCATGAGCAGGAAACTCGGAGAAGCGATGCATCAGGGGGAAGGCTGACGCCGCTGAGGTAGGTGCAAATCGAGTCCGGCTCGGTGAGCACCGCGACGAAGCGCATGGGCGCACCACACGGCTGCTGGCACCCACCAGCGGCAGCGAGGCGATCGAGAAGGCAGCGGGAGAAATCCACCTCCATCCGCACTACACTGCCGTGGGCCCCGTACTCGCCCACGATCTCGTCTCCCATGTGCTTGATGTTGCGGATCGTCCACGCCCACTTCTCCATGAAGTCCACGTAGAGAGCGCCGTTATCCAGACAGAACCATCTGCCGCCTTCCCGCTCAAACACTCGCACATCCCACATCCCCAGACCGTTCACAACGCTATCCTAGCCATAATTCACCTTCGCACTGAGTGGTTTGTCAAATAAAAACTTTGACAAATTGCGATCAGGATCTTTCAGTAAATTAATATATTTACGTGATTTCCGAGGATCAGGAATTTTGTTGACAGACTACTGAGTATCAGCGGCTCCCCCGCTATTTGAGCATCAACAAACGGCATACCCTCATCTTGTCTCCTATTTTGAGCCGGTACAAATACACCCCGGAACTCAACTCCTTGCCGTTGCCGTTCCGGCCATCCCAATGCACCAGATGCTCTCCCGCATCCCGGTTGTCGTTCACAAGGGTCCGCACCTTATGTCCCAACAGATTGAAGATCATCAGGCTCGCTTCCCCTGATCGTGGGAGCGTAAACCGGATTACGGTACCGCCATTGAAGGGATTCGGGTAGTTCTGATGCAGCAAGAACTTCCGAGGCAATCCCGATGCCTGGTCGGCAGCGGATGTACCAACCGCAGTGGACATCCCCACGCCGGTGGGCCACAGCAGCACGGACCCATCCCAGCTTCCCGATGCCAATATCTGCCCATCGGGGCTGAAGCGCACGGCGTTGACCGTCCCCATGTGGGCCTGAAGTTCCCTCGTTTTGCGATAGGTATTCAGGTCCCATAGCTGCACCGAATTCCCTGCACCGGATGCCAGCATGCGGCCATCCGGACTGAAATCGACGGTAAGCACAGATGAGGCATGCCCCTCGAAAATGGCCAGCGTCTTCTCCGCGGCTACATCCCACAGCCGGATGGTGCTATCTCCACTCGCCGAAGCCAGCAGGGATCCATCGGGGCTGAACGCCATCTCCCGAACCTCTGCGCTGTGCCCATAGAGCGCACTCAGTTGCCGGTATTCGGTCGTTTCCCAGAGACGCACTACGTGGTCGGACCCACCCGATGCCAGCAGACGTCCATCCCAGCTGAACCGCAGCGTCTGCCCCATCTCGGCATGGCCGTCGAGAACGACTTCCTGGCGCATCTGCACCAGATCCCACACCTGAATGGTCCGGTCGCCACCGGCCACCACCAGCGTCTGGCCGTCTGGACTGAACTCCAGGGCTCTGACCATACGAGGCGGCTCTTCCAGCACCCCGGCTTCCCGATCGTTCTCCACATCCCAGAGGAAGATCCTCCTATACGATTCTCCCGCCATCCATCTGCCATCCGGCGAGAAGCGGACGCGAGAAGATTACCCAATATCCTCCCCGATCGCTGCCTGTCTCCGGGTATCCATATCCCATAAGCGCACGCTCCCCCCGCCCCCCGCCGTGGCCAGCAGTCGGCCGTCCGGGCTGAAGTCGATCGAGTACACCGGCTGCGTGAAGCCGTGGATGGCTTGCCGCTGCTGTCGCGAGGGCACATCCCACACCCGCATGCTCCCATCCGGGTCCAGAGCGGCCAGACGCTGACCATCCGGATGGAATGCGAGATCGTGGATGCTCCTGCGATCACCTTCGAGTTCGGCAACAAATGTGCCGGTTGCGAAATCCCAGAGATACAGGAGATCTCCTGACTGGTTGGTGCCGCGGTACCAGCCGCCCGTGGCCAGCAACGTACCTGCCGGGTTGATGGCCATGGCCTGCAGAAACCCATCACCAAGTTTCAACGCGTGTACCTGCGTTTTCTCCACCACGTTCCAGAGACTGACCACGTCCCCCCCGCCGGTCGCCAGGATCTGCCCCTGTTTGCCAAAAGCCAGTGACGTGACACCACTGCGACCATGCCCCGAGAGACCAGTGACTGTACCGTCGCGTGTATCCAGTATCTGGGTATCCCGACGAGGGTATCCTCCAACGGCGAGGAAGCGGCCGTCCGGGCTGTAAGCCAGGATGATCGGCCCTAGACTTCCGGTCTCGATTTCGTCCTTCAGTCGGAGCCTCTCCGGATCCCAGATTCGCACCTCGCCGAAGGAGCTGCCAGATGCGAGTTCCCTGCCGTTCGGGCTGAAGACTACGGCCCCCACGGCTCCAGTGTGTCCCGTCAGGCTGGCGATCCTCTCCCCTTCATCCACGCTCCAGAGATGCACCTGGGCGTCATTGCCTCCCGACGCGAGCACGGCACCGTCGGGTCTGAAGCTCACCGAAGACGTGCCGTTGACGTGGCCCGGCAGCAGTCCTGTTTCCTCAAGCGTGTCGGCGTCGTACAGATGGATGCCAATGCCCCCCGCAATGGCCAGCGTACCTCCATCGGGAGAGTAGGCCACATCGTTAGCGGTCCCCTTGCCCAGACGGAACAACGGCCCCTCACCCCTTTGCGGTTCGGCGATGTGGTCCCATACGGTAATACGCTGCAGTCCGCCGTAGCCCCGATTCCCGGCTACGTCTTCCGCCACAATCTGCACCTGGTAGTCCCCTGATTGGGCGTCCCCCCATACACCCCGGTAGCCGCCCTGGGTGGGGAGCAGGGGGATCTGCGCCAGTTCGGCAGATCTCCCGCTGTCATAGATCCGGCCCAACACCGAACGCAGGGGACTGCCATCCAGTATCTGATCCTCGTCCACGTGCACGACCAACCCTGTCTCTGAAGGATAGACAGTAGCTCCAGAGACACGCGGAGGCATCGCATCCACTCCGCTACCCACTTCCACGTAGAACGTATCCCGCCAGGCACCGTACCCTCCGTTGACCAACAGTTCGAACCCCACCCTGCGGCCAGCCTCTACCGGGCAGGCCAGCAGGAACTCGGGCGTATGGTCGCTGACGGCATGACTATCGCCCATGGTCACAAAAGTCATCCGGGGACCACTTGCTGGTCGCACCGTGGCGTCCAATGGGTACAGGCTGAAACTGAACGGACTCAGCAGATCCGGGTCGCTTGACTCCAATGTCAAGGCCAACCGGAAGAACTCCCCGGGATCCGGCCTGCCATTGCCGTTTCCCAGGCTGTCGATCACGGCGATGCGGTCGATCTGCTGGGCTGCAGAGAGAACTTCCACAGCGAATTCCTGCGAGCCGACAGGACCCTGATCTGATTCCACAGCCAGTCTAAGGCTGCCTGTGTACGGACCCGGAATATCCGCATGCGCAAGTCGCACGCTTCCAAGCTGAAGCGTCACCCGCCGACCGACATCCAGCTGCGCCAGTGTCACCGCTTCAGTCTGCAGCACCACCCTCGGATCGTCACTCGTTAGAAGCGCCACCAGTCCGGTTGCTCTAATACCACCGCGATTGGCCACATCGAGGGAGATCTTGCCGTTTTCTCCGGGAACCATCACCGAGTCTCCATTGGCATCCGCAACGCGTATCTTCTCGACCACGACATAGGGCGGGGCGGAATGCACGGTGGCCAGCACGACCTCGCCTTCGTGGCGGATCTGCTCGACGCGCACGCTGCGGCTGCCGTCGCTACTGTACGAGGCCGGATTGGTGCCGGGCGTGAACATCGTGAACCGGCCCCCGTCGAAGGGATCGGTGGCATCTCCCTGGTTCCCGGCATGACGGCGCGCGTACTCCGCGTCGTGCGCCCAATAGTCGAGGTTATCCTCTCCCCCGCGACCATCCGGTTGAACACCCAGCGGGTACCCTGCGTCCAGCCAGAGGCCGTCAGCACATTGCAGGTTCACCTCCACAACCGAAACCTGTCCCTCCGTGTCCGGCAGGTGCTCCACGTGCCAGATGAGAAGTCCCTCGGCCGGAATGTTCCGGTCGTAGTAACTGCCGCGACGTCGGTTTTCGAGCAGGAAATATTCGCGATCTGTGAGTGGTAGCTTGAACACAGCGCCCCCTTGCCCCACTTCTTCCAGTTGGACCTCCTGTTCGTCCCTCTTTACTTCCACAACTTTGGTCCAGCCCAGTTGCATCCGGCTCCAGGCACAAAAGCTGTTGGGACCATCAACTCCGTTCCAACCCAGAGTGCCCCAACCCATCAAACCCCAGGCTCCGATCCCCGCCGAATCCTCTTCTGGTGACGCGCCCTTCTGCAGCAAGTAGGCTGTGTTGTACAGATCCGGCAAGCCCAGCACGTGACCGTACTCGTGGCACATCGAACCCACCGCCTCGGGGTAGCTGGTCCCCCGCTGGATCACCCCCTGTCTGGATAGGATGAGGATTGGTTGTCCATCTACGGCGAGATCGTCGGTCGAAAAGTGAGTCTCCAGCCCGAGCGTTCCTATGCCCGTGGCATCCCCCAGCAGGAAACCCCGGGGCGCGGAGCCCGTGACGATGAACACAGCGTCCACCACTCCATCATCGTCCCCGGAGTTGGGGATACCGTCCGGACCGTCATTGTCGAACCCTGAGAAGTCGATATCCGCATCCACCTTTTGCAGGATTTCCAGGCTGAATTCGCCGAACCGTCCTGGCTTTGTGGGATCGTCTGCCAGATAGAAGGCGGCTTCGTTCCCAGACTCGTACCAGCGCGGCACCACCTCACCGCGCACTCGGAGTTGCCCAAAGGACATGGTATCGTAGAAGTGGCTGAAGCTCCCGGACAGATCCGGATCGAAGATCTCCTTGAACCAGGCAGGGACTGCCGCATCTGCAGCGCCGTTCTCAGGAAACCGAGCAAAGACAACGACGGCACTCCGGGTACCTGTGTGCCCAACCGCGACCGGCTTCGCCACCGGAGAAATCGACTGCGGCTCTGCCTCAGAGGAGAGCGAGCCGGCACACAGAAACCCCTGACCGCCAAGCACCGGAAGCGCTGCGGACAGGAGCCACACGCAGATGATCACTCTCGTAGCCATCACCCCTCACACCGAAAGGAGCTCATTCTTCGGGCTGCTCACATCAGGGACAAGGGCCTTCTGATTTCCTTGGCCTCTCCAGAGTGCCCAACCATTCATCCCGAAGGTGTTTTCCTACCAGGAAGCCTTTGCGGTCTGGATACCACAAAATGTGGCCGTCCGCTGTCCTCGTCATGCTAAGATACGCTGCGGCTTCGAGTCTGCCTTTACCCTCTTGCCCCCAGGGGACAGCCCCGTTGTCAACCAGCAAATGGGGTGCCACGCAACGGTCCGGCGCTCAACTCGTTCCGCCACGCCGTCGTCTGGCTGTGGTGGCGCAGTCTGCAGCGTCGCTCCCAGCGTCACCGCGCCCAACGCAGGCTCCGCCGACGCTTCAAACGGTGGGTGGTGCGTTTCATTCCCTCGGCTCATATCATGCAACCCTATCCCGAACAGCGCCTGCGCGTTATGACCCAAGGGAGGAGCCCAGTGCGTTAACTGCGCTCGCTGGGATCTGTGGAGGGGGCGGTGGGTAACCATGGTCCCTACTCCGACTGTGACAGTCTCGTTGCAGAAGCGCTGTGGCACTCAGTGTTTTGTCAACAAAAAACGTCGACAAAATTGCAATCTGGATCTTCCAGTAGATTAATATAGTTATGCGATTTCCGAAGGCCAGAAACTTTGTTTACAGTGCACTCAGTTCGCAACTTGCCCGCCTGCCGGGCAGGCCTGATCGATCATCTCTCCGATCCAATCGGGGCGCCCGCAGGAGATTTCATCGCGACGATCGTCCGGTCGTCTTCCTGCGGCCCACCCCTGGAAAACCCGGCGATCTCCCCGAACAGTGACCGCAGCAAGTACTCCACCGACAAACCTCCCACGCATCCCCTGCCGAATGCCTCCAGCAGTCGCGACGCTCCTAGCTCCTCGCCATCCAGATTCCGGGTCTCGATGACTCCGCTGGAATAGAAGGCCACCCGATCTCCCGGCTCCAGCGTCAGGTCCACCAGCGGATACGCCCCCTGGCCCCCCGCACCCAGTGGCTGTGCTCTCTGCTTCACCTCGATCGTCTGACCGGTCGCTGCCTGAAAGAGACAAGGGGATGGGCAACCCGCATTGACCAGGCGAAATACGCGAGAAGCCGGATCGAGTTCTCCGAGAACCAGACCGACCGGACCATCCACGGTCGACGGCAGCACCTCCTCGAGGAGCGCTGGGACCTCCTCTATAGGATTATTGTGCAGCATCTCGTTCCTGAGAATCCCATGAAGGGTCCGCAGGGCCACCGCCGCCGGCAGCCCCCTGCCCTCCACCGCGGCCAGCGCCACCACCAGTCTCGATCTACGGCGGAAGAAGGCGTAAAGATTTCCGCCGATCTCCCGGGCGGGCAGACACCGTCCCATGACCTCGAAACCTTCGAAGTCGCACCGCTCCTCGGGCATCAGCGCCATCTGCATGTCCCGAGCAGCGTGGAATCCGTCCTCCACCCCCTGGCGCTGCTGTCGATCCTTCTGGAACACGCGCACCGTCTGCCAGGCGCACAGTGCCAGGACAACACCAAGCGCCGCCATCCACTGGATCCGCTCGCGTGGAGAGTGGATCCGCAGTTCGACCACAGCGGGTGGATCTGAATAGACCAGGTCGCGATCTACGGCCGTTACCTCGAATGTGTACTCCCCTTCTGGTAGATCGTCATACCGCACCGACCGCTTCCGAGTGGTGCTCCAATCGTCCTCGAAACCCCGGAGGCGATAGCGAAAGATCATGGCCCCAGGTCGAGTCTTTAAGCTGACTGCGTGGAATTCAAAGGCCACTAACCCGAGGTTTGAGGGCAGGGAGACCTTGTCAGTCTGCCTGTAGCGGCGATCCGCCATCACGCCGTCCAGGAAGATCGCCGGGGGCACTGCTTCCGGAGGACAGAAGCGACTTATCCCCTGATCTGTGGCGAACCAGTACTGTCCCTCCCCGTCCTGATATACCCCCCGCACTCCGCCGCCGGCTAGTCCATCCTCTGGAGTGAGGGTTTGGAACACCCGTCCATCAAAGCGGCTGACCCCACTCCGCTGCGTGCCGAACCACATATGCCCCGAGCGGTCGGCGAATACCGACTCCACCCGGTTGTGGGCCAGTCCATCTCTCGTCGTGAAAATCCGCCACTCCTCTCCGTTGTACCGGCTCAATCCGGCTGCTGTCGCCAGCCAGATGCCCCCCTGCTGGTCCTCCGCCCCGCTCACCACACTCTCCGGCGTCGGTCCCCCAGACCCCAGGGCTTGCCACGGATGCCCGGATCGATCTGCGAATCCCGGCACCACCCGGGTGTCCGCCAGGCCTTCCTCTGGGGTGAGCGTCCACCACATCTCTCCATCGTACCGGCTGAACCCTTGTGCCGTCTCACACCAGAGACGCCCCAGTTCGTCGGCGCCGATTGCCTTCACATCGTTGTCTGCCAGACCGTCTGCAGTCGTGAACGTCGTCCAGGCGTATCCATTATAACGGTACGCTCCGTCGTGGGTGCCAAACCACAGGGAACCATCCTGGTCCTGCATGATCTGCTGCGCCGACTCGCGCAGCCAGCCGGTGGGATAGATCGTCCATTTCCGGCCATCATAGCGACACACGCCGCTACTCCTGTATCCGAACCACAGATCTCCGAGGCGGTCCTCGAAGATGGCTGCCACCCCCTGTCCCCCACCCTCTTCCAGAGCCGTGAAGTTCTCCCAGATGCGGCCGTCGTACCGGTAGATCACCCCATCTTCAGTACCGAACCAGAGAACGCCATGGCGGTCCTCCAGCACCGAGATCACGCCCCTCTCGCCCAGGGGAAAAGAGGTGAACTCCTCGCCGTCGAAGCGGCTTACCCCCTCTTCCGTCCCGAACCACAGCTGCCCGGTCCGGTCTTCGAGGATGGAGTGCACGTCACTCTTAGCCAATTTAGATTTGGTCGCGTAGTTCCGGAATAACTGACCGTCGTACCGGCTGATGCCGTTCCCGGTGCCCAGCCACATGTGGCCTTTGTGATCCTGCAGGATGGAGAGGACGCGATCCCCGGCCAGGCCGTACTCCGTTGTGAAAGTTGTGAACTCGTCGTCGCTGAACCGGCTCACTCCCCCCTGCGTCCCGAACCACAGCCGATCGTCTCGGTCCCGGAAAATGCAGTGCACGTCATTGCTTGCTAGAGGGTCTTTCCGTCCAAATCCCAGGTATCGATCGTTTTCGGTGTAATTGGCAAATTCCGCTCCATCGAACCGACTCACCCCGCCATCTGTGGCAAACCACAGATGCCCGCTGCGATCCTCGGCAATGGCGACGATCTGGTTTGCCACCAGTCCCTCAGACGTGCTGTAGTTCACGAAATCCTGGCCGTCGAAACGGCTCACCCCGCTGTTCGTCCCGAACCAGAGATACCCCTCCCGGTCCTGATACATGCACCGGATATCATCGGCTGCCAGACCGTCCCTCACATCGTACAAACGCCAAAATCCGGATCCTGCGCCCCGGCCGAACTCTTCTGACACTTTGGGTTCAAAAGCAGACTCCGCCCTCCCCGGAAGAGGTTCAGCGAGCAAGGTGATCAGTAGTAGGGGAAAGAATGGACGGAGATACATGCTCATGGAACGATATGATCCACCGTCAAATTCGCCGTAGCACCGCACCGGGCGCAGCGCCACCCGTATTGCCGGTATATTTTCGCGCGCTTGGTTTTGCTGATGGTCGCCATTTTAATCATTCCGGGGGCAAAGAGATATACTACGGCTCTGGCTTTCGCACCGGGCATTGACGCTGATGGGCGTTAAGCGCATCAAGGGCCTGTTCCCACACGCCGCGTTTGTTCAGTCGGCGAAAGTGGTCGTGGACGGTAGCCCACGGCGGAAGATCTTTGGGGATCGCCCGCCACTGTCTACCCCCTTTAACCACATAGAGAATCGCGTTCACAATATCGCGTTTGGCATATTTGCCGGGGTTGCCCCGTGGATCGGAACGCTTGAAGAAGGGGGCCAGCAGTTCCCATTCTTCATCGCTTAAGTCACTGGGATACATGGGATTGCTCCTGGGTAAAAGGTCGGAAATTCCAAGCAATCTACGAAATCCTGTTTTACTCAGTAGCTTCTCAATATGGTCTACTATAGACCTAGCTCCACAGGCGATCATGAGCCCGTTCCCCATCCCACTCATCCGTCGGCTCGAAGTACCCCGAATCATCCGGATCCAGATGATCGCGGACCACTACCTCGTTCAGGCTCGAGAACCCGAGCCCCGGCGTTTCCGGAACCTGAATGTACCCGTCCTGAATAAGCGGCACCGGCAGCCCTTCAACCAGACTGCTCCATTTCTCCAATTCGTCAACCGAATGATTCTCCAGCGCCAGAAAATTCTCGCTGGCCGCCGCGCAGTGCACTGCCGCCAGCGCCGCCACGGGCGACATCGCCATGTGCAGCGCCATGGCGATCCCGTTTTCCTGAGCCATATCGCCGATCTTCTTCCTTGCCCTCTTTTTCGTTCGGCGTATCGCAGTAGCAGAGGATCTTATCGCGGAACTTGCCGCCGGCCAGCTGGTAGGCCGGCACTCCGTACGCCCTGCCGGCCAGATCCATCAGCGCCATCTCGATGCCGCAAACCCCTCCCGCCTGACGCGCATGATGGCCGAACTGCTTGATCTTGCGAAAGATCTTGTCGACGTTGCAGGGATTTTCGCCGAGGATGCGGCTCTTGAGCATCAGTGCGTAGGTCTTGCTACCCCCGTCCCGCACCTCACCGTACCCGGAGATCCCCTGGTTGGTGTCAATGCGAATGAGGTGCGACCCCCTCAATTTTGCGGTCCGCATATCGGTGATCTTAAGATCGGAAGGATGGGAATGGATCTTTACCCTATCGGCAATCTGGGTGTCGCTATTCCTTACTTCGGTTCTGGATTTCATTGGCTTCTCCCATTTTTTCAGAAAACGCTTTCAGCAAAAAAACTACTCTCCTCAGCCTTTGTCAAGGCAAAAAAAAGGACAGATTTGGGGAGAACGAGAAGAGACAAATACCCCCGGCTTTTTCTGAACCATCCTCCATCCCCGTCCACTTCGAAGGTGAAAACCGGAGACATGATCGACCGCGATAAACAGATTCCGCACCACCCTGTCGCTCAGCATCCACTTCTCATCGACGTCTATGGTTCTGAAAAGTAGTGCCTTTCCTGCTGAACCAATGCATTGTTATATTCAGCAAGAAAAGGCCCATCTGTGACCTTCGCAGTGAGGAATTCGATGCTCAGGTCCTGCTTCACCCCATTTCTATGGGTAGCACTGTTACCCTTTCTCACCAGTTGCTACACAACCCGCGTCCAGCCTCTGGGAAAGGCCGAAAAAGTAATCGAGGAAAACCTGGGCGAGTATCTAGTCCTCTTTCCCCAGATTCCCTCCCCTGAGATCCCCGTCCTGGGCATTACACTGCTGAACTATCCGCACCAGAAAATCAAAATGGGCGTTCGCCAGCAGCTGCGCCGGGAAAAGAACGAAGACCGATTACTAGCCGCCGGTTTCGTTCTGCAGTGGACGTCACTCGTTTTGGCTTTCCAGAAAGGCGGACCCTGGTCCAGGACGACGATAGGGGCTGGTCTATTGAGCGGAGCTACTCTCCTGAGCCGGGGCAAAGGGGGGGGGTATCTGGGTTGGCTCCTTCCCCCTGTTGTGGAACAGGAGCGTGCCAAGTACACCCAGACCGTGGAACGCATCGCCCCCGAGCCCGTTCCAGTTCCCGGTGTCGAGATTTCGGCGCGCGCAGGAGGCCGCCAGCGGCTGCTCCGCACCCATACTTCCGGAATGGCGGCCGTGGATCTGGTAAAGGATTTCGGACTGACCCGTTTCCGTTCGGATCAGACTATTTCTCTTGAGATCGAGATCCCCATCGCCGACTATCGTCAGGTCCACCATTTCTTATCCAGCCAATTTCTCCATCCCTACTACTCCTTCGGCGCAACTCCATACTACGCGGACAGAGGAATGGCCGGAATTCCTTCAGGCTTTACCAAACCTGATGCAGTCTACCATGTCATCGATAAAATCGGTCTTTCTACCTATTGGATCGAGTTGGAGGATGGCTCCAGGCAATACCTGAAGACGAGTGAGACGCCTCAATTGGTCTATGCCGACACCTACCAGACCGCTGTTGCCCATTCCCGGCCCACTCTACCGCTGGCCATCCTGCAGCTTCGCTTCCAGGATGACTCCCAGGATGGTTTCCTGGAAGCCGGTGAAAAGGGAGGCATCCATCTCACCCTGGTCAATCGGAGCCAGACCGAGGTTGCCGGAGTGGAGATTGCGCTCTCCCCCTCCTCCATTCCAGACCTGCAGTTCACCCCCATCCCGCATCTGGACCGGCTCGCTCCCGGGGCAAGCCGTGTCGTGATTATCCCCCTACAGGCTTCCCCCTCAGCGACCAGCCGTTCCCACAACATCCACATACACGCCCAGGGAACAGATGGTATTTTCGCCCCTTCTCGGGGAATAATCCTCCATATTCGAGCTGCTGCTGAATAAATTTCGATGGTTCAGCAGAGCAATTGATCTTTACGTGAAAATAGTTATTTTGAACTCGACTCCTTTTCTTCTGCGCGTTGTGAAAGGGAGATGAAAAGGTCATATGGGCAAAATCGGAAGGAGTGAGGTATGTTTTTGAAGAGAAAATGGACCAAGATGGGAATTCTGGGGCTGGTTGCAGGGCTAGTCGGACTGGATATAGCTGTCAGTGATCGTCTGGAGGGCAATCGCCAGTTGATCATCCCCCAGGTGGACACCGAACTCCTGGGCACGTCCACCGTGGCTATCGCCACTTCGCAGGACCTGGATGAACCGGTTCCCCTGAATCGCGACCTCACCACCGAGCAGGTAGACGCCATCGTCAAGCGCGCCATCGGCCTGGATTCCTCCGACCGCAACCTGGCCGCCGTAATTGAACCAGGTGACTGGGTAGCCATCAAAGTCAACATCGTCACCGCCCCCCTGGTCATCAACGACAAAAAGATGACCGCTTTCTGGTTCAACGGCACCGAGCACTGGGGCCAGAACACCGACCTGCGGGTGGTCAGGAGCGTGATCGACCACCTGATCAACGAAGAGAAGGATGTATCGCGCGTCACCATCGTCGAAGGGGGAGCCGAGTGGAGCAAGGTGGGTGAAGAGGGTACGGATCCAGCACAGACCGAGGATGGGTGGACGGTCCAGTGGGAGAAATTCGGCAACCTGTCCTATGCGGGCATCGTCGAAGAGTTCAACGGAGTCAATGGAGTCACCGTGGATATCGTCGATCTGAACTACGACGACTGGGTGGGCACCGAGGGGGTAGGTGCCGGCGATCCCCTGCCCGTTCCCGACCCGAACCACTCCGGCATCGGCGGGTATCAGCGTGCCGAGGAGGGATACTACGTATCGAAGACCCTGCTAGAGGTGGACAAACTGATCAACATTCCGGCGATTAAAACACACGACCACCCGGGTGTGACTCTGATCCACAAGCAATACGTGGGCACCTTCATGCAGCGGGCCTACGGTAATCGCAACAACAGCAAATACAGCCTGCACAACTACATCAGCGGCGTGGGCGACGTTCAGGTGACGGCCGGCTTCATCGACCTGTTCTCCTACCGGCCGACCGACTACGGCATCATCGAAGGTTTCTGGGGCACCGAAGGTACGGGTCCGCAGTGGGGAGAAGACGTGCAGCACAACGTGGTAATCGCCAGCGGCGACCCGGTGGCTGCCGATGCGGTGACCGCTGCGATGATGGACTTCAACCCCGAAGATCTGTGGTACCTGAAATTCTCCGCTGCCAAGGGGTTTGGAACCTATGACCTGGATAATATCCAGGTGGTGGGTCGGCAGATCGACGAGGTGCAGCGGACCTGGAAAAAGGCCCCTTTGAATTCGTGGGGCAGTCGCAATAAAGAGGAATACGATCCCAATGTATGGGGTTGGGGTAACCGCCAGTGGCTGGTCAATGGCCCTTACGACAACGGCGACCTCCAGGTAGAACTCATCGAAGGGGAAGCCGACCTGCGGCCAATCGAGGGAGAGGAGACCAACGGCATCGTCTGGAAAGTGGCGACAGGAGCTCCGGTGCCCCGCCAACAGTTCCTCACTCTGCCCGAGGACTACGTGGGCACGCTCAGCATGACCTACGCCTTTGCCTACATCCACTCCGACCGGGATCAGGATGGATACCTGTACTTTCTCGGTGACGACGGACTCAAGATCTGGCTCAGCGGGCAGGAGGTGTACGCCAATGAACGCATCACTTCCCGCACGCTGGGGGATGAAAAGGTGGCCGTTTCCCTGCGCAAAGGGCTGAATCCGGTGGTAGTCAAAGTCCGCAACCGCTTTGGCCAGGCAGGTCTGGCTCTGGTAGCCGGGGATGAGGGGGGCGACACGCTGCCCGGCATCGAGTATCTGTTGGAACCGCCGGCGACCAATACCGCCGTCACCCGGGAAACCTCCGGTCTGCCCATCGGCTTTGAACTGGGCGCGAACTATCCCAATCCGTTCAATCCGGAAACGGTGATCCCCTACTCCCTGCCCGGCCCCGGTCCCGTCGAATTGACCATCTTCGACGTGCGGGGAGCCAAGGTGCGCACCTTGGTCGATCAGGTGCTGCCCGGCGGCTCCCACGCCACCCGCTGGGACGGTCGGAATGATGCAGGGCAGCAGGTGGCCAGTGGAATCTATCTGTACCGGCTGGCGATTTCCAATGCCGAACAAACCGAACGCATGACACTTGTCCGCTGAGGAGCGGATTTTCCATATCTTCCCCCGCAAATCAGGGAGATCCATGATGTTGTAGTTCTCCCTGATTTGCGACCGTCCGCATTTTTAACTTTCCCATTCCCGTGCTATTATACCAGTAATTACTGCCCTTCTACCTGCAAAACTCGCTCCGGTTCTCCCCGGGCAAAGTAACGCCGATAGGCAGCCGTCTCCCGCAACAGGCTCTTCAGGTCCTCCTCACGGCCCGGCTCTCTCTTCGGAACTTCTTTCGCCTCGATGAAGAGTCTTCCTTCCCCTTCCCTAAAGCACAATCGTCCCCGGTCTGCCAGGAACCCCAACCCCAACCGTACCGTCGACTCGCGCTGGGCCGTGAGTGCGGCCAGCTCCACCAGGCTGGTTTCTCCTTTATTTCGGGCTATAATCCCTTTGAGCGCGCTTCCCAGCGACCGCAGGAAATCGGTCGGGTTCTCCACTGGCACCTCTCCGGTCATCAGGTGAACCCGTTCCGGTTTCACCTGGCCCAGCACCTCCCTCAAAAGCTGCGGCCCCGGAGGGATAGTCCAGATGACCAGATCACTCCCTTCGACCAGTTGATGGCGCCCCCGGGCTGCAAGCCCCTCTCTCCCAACCGGACCTTCTGCCCAAATCTGGATCTCCCGTCTTTCCTTCAATCTCTCCAGAGCCTCTCGAAGGTTGCCCTTCCCCCTCCAGTCTTCCACGGCAAAAGGCAGCCCCCTCATCTTCGGCACCCCGGATTCTGGCCCGATTTCCTTCTCATTCACTTCGACCAGTTCCAACCCCACTTCTGTCCGTCCCCGGTAATTTTCCAGGTGAACCTGGAAAGTGATATCGGCCTCCTCCTGCGGCACCTTTTCTGGCGGGGTCCGCCACCAAACCCCCTTTATCCGCTCTCCCCCTTTTTCCACCAACAACCGGGTGTGGAGTCCAGCAAGGCCGACCTTCGCTGGATTGCGAAGGTGTACACCCCGGCAACCCAACAGCGGTTTTTCGTTGCCCGGACCGAACGGCCCCAGACGGTAGAGCTGGCGCACCAGATCTTCGCTCAATTGCTCCAGGTCCACCCATTCCTCCGCTTCCACCTTCTCTCCCCCTCCGGTCGGCAACAATTCACCCACCTTCTCCTGAAACTCCCGGGAAAATCGATCAATCTCCTCCCGAGAGATGCTGAAACCGGCCGCCGCCGCGTGTCCTCCCCAGTCGAGCAGAAGATCCCTGCAGCCGGCGATCGCCCGCAGGATGTGCAACCCCGGAACCGATCGGGCGGAAGCGCGGGCCGGCCTTCCCGCCGATGCGCAGATCAGCACCACCGGTTTGCCGTGCCGTTCGACCAACCGACTGGCTACCGGTCCGATGATCCCCGGATTCCAGTCGGGGTGGGCCAGAACCAGGGCGGGGAGCGAAGCCAGATCCGGGTTCACCCCCAGCATCGCTTCGGCTTGGTGCTCCATCTGCTCGCACAGTCTCCGACGCTGGTCGTTGAGGATCTCCAGTTCGGCGGCCAGCTGCAGTCCGCATCCCTCCTCGCGAGCCAGCAGCAACTCCACTCCGGTGCGGGGATCCCCCAGGCGGCCGGCCGCGTTCAGGCGGGGAGACAGGGTAAAACTGACAATGTCGGGGTCGGGAAGTTCGGGGATCGCCGCCCCGGCAGTGCGCAGCAGCGCCTCGATGCCGGGTCGGCTCCTATAGAGGAGGGCGGGAAGGCCGCGCTGCACCAGGAAGCGGTTTTCCCGCCGCAGCTCCACCAGGTCTGCAATCGTCCCCAGGGCCACCAGGTCCAGTCCCTCTTCTTCCTTCTGCTGGCAACCGGAGGAACTCCGCAGTGCTTCGAGCAGACAATGGGCGACCCCCACCCCGCACAGCGGTTCGAGGGGATGATCGTCTGGCAATAGTCGGGGATTTACCAGAGCAGCAGACAGTGGAGCCGATTCGGGCAGTTCGTGGTGGTCCGTTATCACCACCTCCAACCCCATTTCACGGGCCGCCCTTACCTCTTCTGCGCTGCTCACGCCGCAGTCACAGGTCAGGATCAGCTCCGCTCCCCGAGATCGGATCTGGCGCATCCCATCCAGGTTCAGGCCGTGCCCATCCTCACGAGATGGGAGATAGTAGAAAACTTCCATTCCCAACCGGCTCAGTCCCTCCACCAGCAGGGCAGTGGCGGTCTGGCCATCCACGTCGAAATCCCCCCAGACGCAGACCGAGCTCTTCCGTTCCCGTGCCTCCAGCAGCCGTTCCACTGCCCGATCGATACCCGGCAACTCTTCGGGAGTGGTAGGTCGATATTTTCCAGGATCGAGGAAAGAAGCGATCCGTTCGCTGTCGTTCAACCCGCGCCGGACAAGAAGGCGCGCCACCAGCGGTTCCAGGCCGAATTTCTCGGCCCATTCCGGCGCTATCGACCTCTCCCGGTCGGACTCGCGCATCGCCTACAACTCGGCCTCGGGAATCAGATCCCAGTTCAGTTCCTCTTCGTCGATCTCCCAGTCGTCTCCCACCCCCTCCGCCGGCCCGATCGGGATTTCGCAGAAGGATCGGAAGGGACAGCGGCTGCATTCCTCCCTGTCCTCCGTCTTTGGGAACGCCTCTTCTCCTTCCAAACGGGCAATCCTCCCCATCCCCTCTTCCAACCTCTCCCCCGCTTCCCGGTGCTCCTCCGGTGAGTAGGAAATCGGCTGCAACAGTTCGGGGAAGTGGGCGTGCCAGTAGACCAGCGAAACCTGTTCGGGAGCCAACGGGCGTCCCCCGTTCAACAAATGCCCCCCCTCCACCAGCACGTAGCGATAGACCACCGTCTGCCAGCTCCCGGCGTGGACCGCCTGCTGCGGACGCTTGCGCCCAGTCTTCCAGTCGAAAATCTTCCCCCGTCCTTCCGCACCAAAGGAGAGCCGATCGAATTTGGCCAGCACCCGGAATTCTCCCAGCGGTGCCGTGAGTTGAATTTCCGAAAAGATCTGTCCTTCTTTCATCCCAGCGGGCGGTTTTTCCCGGAAATTCGTCCACCACTCCCGCAGCAGCGCATCCTCCTCTTCCTCCACGCTCGCGTTCACGTCCATCCCCAAACCCTCCTGCTCCACCCACTGGTGGAATCGCTTCCCCCGCAGAATTGCCTCCTCCCACTGGTCGCTGATGGTCAACGCCGCCGGCCACTCCAGGCGACGGATATAGCGCAAAAAAAACCGCCGCCGGCAGGCATCGAAGGTGGCCAGACTGCTCTGACTGAAGCGGAACCCGGCGCTCAATCGTTCACCCATTGTCCTGTTGCGTCCTGTAGTAGTGCTGCAACTTGAGAAATACCGCCGCCGGCGGTGCCGCCCGTGACCGGGTCGCCGTCGCCACCTCGCGGCTCCAACTCACCGCCAGGTAGCGGCGCGCCCGAGTGATCCCGACATAGAGCAGACGGAGCCTTTCGGCGATCACCTCTACGTGCGCCAGATCCGTAGCCGACAGTCGCTCCTCCCCTGCCTCCCCGATCAGTTCCAGCAATCCCGCTCTGGCCTCTTCCCCCGGATCTCCCCCGAGAAACTCGTACTCCCCGCGGAAATGGTCGTCTAAGTCACAGGGAAACCAGTCCCCGTCCACCCCGACCATGTAGACCAGGTCCCACTCCAACCCTTTGGCCTTGTGCATGGTGGTCAGAGTGATTTTTCCCGGCTTCGGTTCAAAGATCTCCTCCTCCTCGGCCAGCACCCCTTTCCCCCGGGTCGCCTGGGCCAGCTCTCTGGCCAGTTCGGGAAGCCGCCAGTCCAGATTCTGATCCCCTCGGTTGCGCAGATAAACCGCCAGCTTCTGGGCCCGCGCCAGATCCGCATCCTTGAGGATATCCTGGGCAACCGCCATCAGCAGCTGGTCGACCGGCAGCGCCGTAGCCCGCAGCCAGCGCCTCAGATACCGGGCCAGCAGCTCGATCGCTTCCAGATCGGCCGGTGCAATCTCTCCCACCGGCGGCAGCGCATCCTCCAGCTCGACGTCGGGTCCCGGGAAGAGCAGATCTTCCAACCGATAACAGCTGCGCAGCAAAAGGCCGACCCGCTCCTCATCCCCCGCCCCCTCCGGCCCCGGCCAGTTTTCCCGCAGCGCCAGATACGCCTCCTCCAAAAAGTTCCGCTGCAGCGGCTCGGCCAGGAAGGAGAGCAAACGGCAGACCGTCTCGCTCACCTGCCGCGCCGACCTGCCGCTCTGCAGCACCTCATCGAAATCCGCTCCGCTCTCGCGCAGTAACTCGGCCAACTCGTATCCCAGCCGATTGGTCGGCACCAGAATGCTCAGGGTTCGGTCCGGGTTGGCCGCGGCGAATCGCCCCGCACGGTTGACTACGTCCCGAAGCTCTTCCTGGCGATGGTTGTATTCGCGGAAGGCGACATCGCTGTCCGGTGGATTCTGCTGCGGGTCGTCCGCTCCGGTCGGCCGAATCTGCTGCTGCCGGAAAGCCCGTTCCCGGACTTCCTTCAGAGAGTGCTCGTATCCCGCCCATTCGACCAGGTAGTTGGCCAGGTCGAGAATCTTCTCGGCGCAGCGCCCCGAAATCGCCATCTCCAGGGTCTGCACGTCCTCCCGATCGAGAAAGCGGCGAAGATAGCGGGGATCGGCGGCGGTGAATGTGCTCATGATCGCCTGATTCGGATCTCCCACCCTGATCCAGTTCCCCCCGCCTCCACTCAGCAACTGGAGCAACTCCTCCTGCAGCGGCACACTGTCCTGCGCCTCATCCTCCAGGACCACTGGCCAACGCATCCCGAGTCGGGCGCGCAAATCCGGATGGTGTTCGAGCAGGTCGACCGCCATCCACACCAGATCGTTGAAATCCAACCCCCCGATCGTCTCCACCTGCAGCTGGTAGAGGCGGTAGATTTCCGCCCCGATGCGCAGGAATATGTTGAGATCGTCCCCTCCCCCTGCCTCGATCTGCGCCAACAGCCCATCCGGCCGCAGACGGCGGTTTTTGGCGGTGGAAATCACCGTCCAGGCCACCTTCTGGGCGATCCGTCGCCACTCCCGCTCCCACTGCTCGTCGTAGTAATCACCCGGCGCCAAATTCGCCCAGACCCGGGTGTTTTGATTGTTCCAGATGCGCACCGCCTTGTCCAGGAGATTGTTGCTCGCCCTCTCATCCAGGACGTCGAACTCGGCGGCCGCTCCGGCCAGCCCCGGATTGGCGCGCACGATACTGTAGGAAAGGCTGTGCAGGGTGCGCACGTCGTATCCTGCCTGGACCAGCCCCATCCCCTCCAACTCCTGGCGAATCCGCCCCCGCACGTTGTCCACCGCCGCCGTCTGGTAAGTGACCACCAGCACCTGCCCTTCCCCGGTAAATCTCTCGGCGATCAGGCGAGCGGCCAGAGCGGCGATGGTGGCGGT
>Ga0233431_1000512_pt1 | contig 83162 bp, 71 predicted proteins | sample SI_118_April2016_FD_179867 | JGI IMG/M metagenome (GOLD analysis project Ga0233431, IMG submission 179867) | Seawater microbial communities from Saanich Inlet, British Columbia, Canada - SI_118_April2016_200_MG | ecosystem: Environmental > Aquatic > Marine > Inlet | place: Canada: British... | reverse complement strand
TCGAACGGTTTTATGTACATCTTCATAGAGCACTTGTCAAGCTGTTCATTTAAGCTAATACACAATTACAAAATATATGCCACAAGAATTCAATCTCTATCAGAAAGGGTGCTAAAAAGCAGGTATTATGATCACTCATTTGTGCTTCACTAGAAACAGTTCTCAAGTTCCATTCAAAAGTCGAAGGTCAAAAGTCTGAAGGTTATCCGACCAAGACATAGGTTACACTTTCTACTTTCTACTTTCTACTTTCTACTTTCTACTTTCTACTTTCTACTTTCTACTTTCTACTTTCTACTTTCTACTTTCTACTTTCTACTTTCTACTTTCTACTTTCTACTTTCTACTTTCTAGTTTCTAGTTTCTACTTTCTAGTTTCTACTTTCTAGTTTCTACTTTCTAGTTTCTACTTTCTTCCTAACTATATTGAAGAATGGCGCTGACGCATCTCAAACCAGAATCATACCCGAGCTGGAAAGAATATTATTGGACCTATCAGAGCAAATTAGCTGAGCTCCATTACATTCCGCTGTTTGCCAGCTGGGGCATCTCCCTGGAGGGAAAAAAGGTTCTGGATGTAGGCTGTGGTGATGGTGGTTTTACGGCTGCTTTAGCTGATGCAGGTGCTATCTGCACTGGTGTTGAAGTGCGGGATTTTGGATGGGAACATACGCATGCCAATTTGCGATTCCTCCAACAGGATATCCTGGCTGATGAGGCTCAGTTAGTTCTAGGCGATGATTATGATATTATCATTCTCAGGGATGTCATCGAACATATATCACTTAGGAGCAAACACCAATTTATGGCAGCTCTGAGGAAGTTTACATCGTCTCAGGGGATCATCTTAATGACCTTCCCGCCCTTTTATTCTCCCTTTGGTCTCCATCAGCAAACTTTTCTCAAATCTTTCTTAAAAAAGTTACCCTACTTGGGTTGGATACCAGGACCAATTCTGGATGTTCTTCTCAAAATAGTAGGTGAATCTGATAAGGCTCGGGCCGATGTTAAAGAGATCAGAGAATGTCGGATGACATTGAGACGATTCAGGAAAATGACAAAAAAACTTAATTACCCGATTGAGAACGAGAAATATTACCTGATTAGACCTTCACATGAGCTTCGTTACGGATGGAAACTGAGAGAATCCCGGCTCGCCACAGTACCTATCTTGAGAGAGATTTTTATTTTAGGCTCGGTTTTTAAATTGTCCATGCCTCAAGATTAGACCCCAAACATTACCAGTTTACTAGTGCTTCCATCCAGGATTAAATCCACCTGAAATCCCCAACAGATTCAATCTCTGTTTTCATCATTTGCTATAAAATTCAAGACCCTTGAGAAATCAACGAAACTCATTGACCACCCCTGGTCGGTCGTCTATCTTCGGCGGCTTTATGTCAATCCCATTTATTGTATATATAATGTATTATATATATAGAGGGATTTCACAAAGCGTGTAGTCGGCAATGTAGGAAAAGGGAATCATGCTAGAACAACTGTCACAAAATCTGGAAGGCGTTTTTAAGAAACTTCGCGGTCAAGGGAAGTTATCGGAAGCCAATATTTCAGATGCTATGCGTGAAGTTCGGCGTGCTTTACTTGAAGCAGATGTCAACTACAAAGTCGTGCGAACTTTCGTCAACTCCGTCAAGGAAAAAGCTCTCGGTTCTGAAGTCCTGCGTTCTATCACGCCAGGGCAACAAATCGTGAAGATCATCCATGAAGAATTGATCATCCTTCTCGGAGAAAAATCAGTAGATCTTGAACTTTCAGGAAATCCAGCAATCATCCTCTTGGTGGGTCTTCAAGGTTCAGGAAAAACAACCACATCAGCAAAACTGGCAATGAACTTACGGAAAAGCGGTCGTCAACCACTCCTGGTGGCTTGCGATGTTTACCGTCCTGCAGCTATAACGCAGCTCCAGGTGCTTGGAAAACAGTTAGATATCCCTGTCTTTGCAGACGAAGCTAATCAGGACGTAGTTCAGATTGCCCAGGCTGCTATCAGAGAATCTGTACGTTATCCTGCCAATGTGGTCATTGTTGATACTGCTGGTCGATTACATGTTGATGCTGACATGATGGATGAAGTCAAGCGACTACAACAAGCACTGAAACCTGCCGAGACCCTGTTTGTGGCTGATGCCATGACAGGACAGGATGCTGTGAATGCAGCTGGTACCTTTGCAGAAACAGTGGATCTTACAGGTGTGATCCTCACCAAACTTGATGGAGATGCCCGTGGTGGAGCAGCCCTATCAGTACGTGAAGTCACAGGAAAACCCATCAAATATATTGGTGTCGGTGAACATCTGGATAAGCTGGAAACTTTCCACCCTGACCGTATGGCTGGTCGCATTTTAGGAATGGGAGATATCGTCTCCCTCGTGGAAAAAGCACAGCAGGATATTGATGTCGATGAAGCTGCAAAACTTGAAGATAAAATGCTCAAAAATACCTTCGATCTGGAGGATTTTAAGCAACAGTTAAAACAGCTGAAATCCATGGGACCAATAGGCGATTTAATGTCTATGATACCCGGTGTAAAAGGAATAAAAGATGTTGATATTGATGAAAAAAGGTTGACTAGGATTGAAGCAATCATTAACTCTATGACCCTTGTGGAAAGGCATCGCCCTCAGATACTTGATGGAAGTCGCCGAAAAAGAATAGCAAGAGGGTCTGGAACAAAGGTTCAGGACGTGAACCAGTTGATCAAGCAGTTCCAGTCAATGCGGAAGATGATGAAGAAATTTGGAAAAATGAATAAAAGGCAGTTAATGAAAAATCTGCCTATGGGATTTTAAGGAGAACACTTTTGGCTGTTAAAATCAGACTGAAGCGGATGGGAAAAAAGAAACAACCCTTCTATCGAATAGTTGTTGCAGATTCACGAGCCCCTCGCGATGGAAGATCAATCGAAAAAATTGGACATTATAACCCGATTACAGATCCAGCAGAACTTGTGATCGATGAAGAACGTCTTTTTCATTGGATGGATCAGGGTGCAAAGCCCAGTGATACGGTATTTAGCTTATTACGTGGACGCGGACTTACACTCAAGTATGAGTTGGTAAGCCGTAATGCAGATGAAGCTACCATTAGCAAAGAAATGCATAAATGGGAACTTGCCAGAGATAATCGTGGCAAAAAAGTAGCCGCCGCAGAGTCAGCCAAGCTGGCCGCCGCAGAAGCTGCTAAGCAGGAAGAAGAAGACGCTGCTAAAAAAGCTGAAGAAGCCGAGGAGGCTACTAAAAAAGCCGCTGAAGCTCAAGAGGCCGCAGAACAGGTCGAAGAGACTGAAGAACCTGCTGAAATAGTAGAAGAAGCTGCTGAAGTAGAAGAAGTAGTAGAAGTAGTGGAAGAAGTAGCCGCAGAAGAAGAACCTGTCGAAGAACCTGCTGAAGGTACGGAGAAATAAGATTCTTAAAAAGCTGAAGAAACTCCTTACCGATGATCAGGTCGATTCGACAACCGACGGAGGTATGACCATGAAAGAGTTCGTAGAGTACGTAGCAAAATGTCTGGTTGATAATCCGGATGATGTTGAAGTCAATCAAGTTGATAGCGAACGGGTGACAATCTTCGAACTAAGGGTGGCTAAGGAAGATATTGGCAAAGTAATTGGTCGTCAAGGCCGCACTGCCAAAGCCTTCCGGACATTATTAGCTGCGATTTCAGCAAAGGCCGGTACCAACCGCGCCATGCTCGAGATCATCGAATAAGGTAATGCATTCTGCTGAGGTGAATAGAGCCGCCATTGGTGTGGTTCGCAAACCTCATGGTATAAAAGGGGGACTCAAGGTGACCCTGTACAGTATCGACCTTGACATGCTCCAAAATTTGGAGCAGCTTTTTGTAAATACGGGTAGTGAATGGAGACAACTCACACTGAGAAATTGCCAGGGTTATGATGACTTTGCCATTCTCAGCTTCAATGAGATTTCAGATCGCACAGAAGCCGACATGTATCGAGACAGAGAGTTATATACTGTACGCGAGGACTTGCCGACTTTGAACGATGATGAATATTACATTGATGATCTCATTGATTGTGAAGTGGTAGACGAGAACGATAAATGCCTGGGAAAAGTCGTTGAAATTATTAGTCCAGGTGCTCATGATGTTCTGTTAATACAGCAGGGCGAATCTGAAACTCTCGTTCCACTGGTTGATGAATGGGTTGTGAATATCGATATAGATGGTCGTAGAATTCAAGTCAATAGCGCGGAGGAAGTGGAATGATAATAGATGTTATCACCACCTTCCCTGAGACTCTAAAAGCGTTCCGGGAAATGGGAATTGTGGGCAGAGCCTTTGAGAGTGGCCTGGCAGAAATGAAATGCTGGGACATTCGTGATTTTGCTGACGATACTTATAAGCACATTGATGATGTGCCATATGGGGGAGGTGCCGGTATGATTATCAAACCGGATCCCCTGTTCAGAGCTTTTGAAGCGGTTGAAGCATATCGTAAGAATGTTGGCCATCGTATCTTTCTGACGCCACAGGGAAAACCCTTTCAGCAAGATGATGCGGAAAGATTGGTTGAGACTCCTCATGTGGTGTTACTCTGTGGTAGGTACAAAGGTATCGATCAAAGGGTGAGAGATGAACTCATCGATGAAGAGATCAGCCTGGGAGATTTTGTACTCTCCGGGGGTGAAATAGCAGCCTTCGCTGTCATCGATGCTATGGTCCGTTTGCTTCCAGGTGCAGTCAGTGATGATGAATCTACAAAATCGGACACTTTTCCTGTTGGATTATTGGACGCACCGTATTATACCCGCCCCGCTGAGTACCGGGGAATCAAAGTACCCGACGTGCTGCTCTCAGGGCACCACGCGCAGATTGAAAATTGGAGAGAACAGCAACGTCTTGAGCGAACAAAAGTTAAACGCCCAGACTTGTTCGATAGATATATGAGAGGACTGGAGGAAAGTAATGAATAAAGTAGATAACCTGGTTGCCGGGCAGCTGAAAACTAATTTGCCTGATTTTAAGCCAGGTGATACTGTGTCAGTAGATGTAAAAGTTATTGAAGGCCAGAAGGAAAGAATTCAGGTCTATGAGGGTAATGTTATTGCCCGTACTGGTAAAGGTATCACTGCTACGTTTACCGTAAGAAAAATTTCAAATGGTGTTGGTGTTGAGAGAATATTTCCTCTGCATGCCCCCACTGTTGCAGGTGTGAAAGTATTGCGTCGCGGAAAAGTACGTCGCGCTAAACTGTACTATCTTCGCAAGCTGCGCGGGAAAAAGGCTAGAATCAAAGAAGCACGCGATTTCTAAGCTTCGATTACACCAGAACATTCAAAAGGCTGTCCAGTGGGCAGCCTTTTTTTATGCCTATTAAATAATGAGTCTACCAGGCTCAGTTTCTAATGGCATTTGAACCAGCTATGAATTAAGGTGTTCCATGCTGGAAAATTTAACCCCTTTAAATCTTGTAGCCGTACTTCTTATAGGAACCAGTGCTGGCTTTATAAATGTTCTAGCTGGTGGGGGATCATTTTTAACACTGCCTCTGCTCATCTTTTTAGGATTGCCACCCAATTTAGCTAATGGGACCAATCGTCTAGCTATTCTCATGCAAAACGGCTTCGCTGTTGGTCGATTTATGAAGAAAAAAGTGCATCCAGGCAAATTTGCGCTCAAGGCGGCCCTGTTTGCAATTCCAGGTGGGATTATCGGTGCCTGGCTAGCCACTTTAGTCAGCAATGCTCAATTCAAAGTGAGTTTGGCTTTGGTGATGATCGTAATGTCTCTTTTTACTCTATTTTCATCCAGCAAACAGGCGGCAGATCCACTCAATCCGGAAGCCTATGTAAGTTCCTGGCTTGGACCCGGAATCGCCTACTTTTTTGTGGGTATTTATGGTGGATATATTCAGGCGGGAGTTGGTTTTCTGGTGTTGTCAGTACTGCTCTGGCAGAATATCAATCTGGTACACGGGAATGCAGTAAAACTGACTATCATCTTTTTCTTTACCGCAATCGCATTGGCCATTTTTGCCTGGAATGATCAGGTTAATTGGGCCATGGGAGCCATACTGGGCGTAGGAAATATGATTGGTGCCTGGCTGGGAACTCATGTAGCCATCAAAAAAGGTCATAATTTTATAAAGCAGGTGGTAACCGTTGCTGTCATCGGATTTGCAATTAAACTATTGATAGATATGTAAAGCGTCTTTACCGCAAAGTACACGGAGAGCGCAAAGAAAAAATTATTATTACTTATGTTAGCTTTGATCGTCATCCCGAGCGGAGTCGAGGGATATATAATTGACCTGAGATCGGAGCTTTATCATTCAATACACCTCGACTCCGCTCGGTGTGACAGAACCGATTGGCTGATGAAATCCAATTCAGTAAATATGCTCAAAAATATTTCCAGGGAAATTGAATGAATAAAACCTCAACAAAACCAATTAATCTCTCAAATTTACCCAGCGTGGATGCGCTTCTCCAGACGGTAGCAGATATAGCGTTACCCCACAATCTTAAGAAAAATGAAGCACGGACCCTCCTGGATGAAATTCGAGTGATTGCTGTAAAAGGGAAGAGCGCTCCTAAGGGGAATCTGGAAATAAATTATAGAAAGAGACTGCTCAAAATAACCCACTCGTTACGCAAAGTTATTAATGGTACGGGTGTGATCATTCATACCAATCTTGGACGTTCTCCCCTTAGCGCTCAAATGCTCAACGCCATGGCTGAGCTTAAAGATGGCTATGTCAATCTTGAGTTAGATCTAGAGGATGGTCGACGAGGGAATCGACATGATCATCTAAGACCCTGGATCCAGGCCATCAGCGCTGCTGAAGACGGTATTCTGGTCAATAATAATGCCGCAGCTGTGCTACTGGCTTTGAATACGCTGGCAGATCGGAAGGAAGTCGTCATCAGTCGAGGTCAACTGGTGGAAATCGGTGGATCCTTTAGAATTCCAGAGATTCTTCGTAAGGCTGGTTCCAAACTGGTGGAGGTGGGTACCACCAACCGGACACACCCCAAGGATTATGAGGATGCCATCACACCCAGAACCAAACTATTGCTCTGGGTACACACATCGAACTACAAGATTTCAGGCTTTACCAAGGAAGTCTCATTACAGGATATGGTTTTGCTAGGCCAGAAATATGGCATCCCCGTTATGGCTGATCTGGGTAGCGGGGCTCTCGTACCTATTGATGAGTTTGGACTTCAGAGAGAACCCCTGGTCTCAGAGGTGATAGGTGCTGGAGTTGATATCGTGACCTTCTCAGTTGATAAGCTGCTAGGAGGACCTCAGGGCGGTGTTATAGCCGGTAGTCAGGTTCTCATGCGGAAGATTGAAAAGAACAACCTCTTGCGGGCATTACGGCCGGATAAGACGCAGATTCTACTCACCTTACAGGCTTTGAAGGCTTTTTCAGAAGGACAGGATAATCTCAACGATATTCCAATCTATCGAGACTTGCTTACATCAGTTGAAACACTTAGGGAAAGAGCGGAAAAACTGGTCCAAAAGATTAAGAATACGAATTTAAATTTAACAGTATTGAATACCGAAGCTCAGGTTGGCTCAGGTGCTTCACCATCTGAAAAAATGGCATCAGTAGGGATTGGATTCAGGCATGCAAAAATGAAGGCTGCTAGAATTTCGAGTTGTTTACGTGCCAATGATCCAGCTATTATGGGTCGGATTACCGAAGCAGTGTTTTACATCGATTTGAAAGCAGTCCGTGAAGTCGAAGATGATTTTATTATCCAAGCCCTGAATAAACTTTAATAATCGATCTGATCTCTGGTTTATCGATTTATTGATTTACTCAAAATCTAGGAGTTATTGAACATGAGCACATCCTCTGTATGGCAATCCCGTATGAAAGCGCTGGGACCTGGTCTATTATGGGCCGGTGCTGCAGTCGGTGTTTCCCACCTGGTTCAAAGCACCCGGGCTGGGGCGAATTATGGTTTCGCTATGCTATGGGTTGTGGTTGTGGCCAATTTATTCAAGTATACTGCGTTTGAGTTTGGACCCCGCTATGCAGCTGTTATGGGTGAAAGTCTATTAGATGGATATCAGAGGGTTGGCAAATGGGCTCTGGTAGCCTTTCTGATTCCAACTTTTGGAACCATGTTTGTCCTACAGGCAGCGGTAACGATTGTAACTGCCGGGCTGGCATCCAAAATCTTTGGTACCAGCATGAGCCCTCTGACCTGGAGTGCGGTGATCCTGGCTGTTTGTGCAGGAGTGCTCACAATAGGGAAATATCCGCTCCTGGATAAATTGATTAAGATCATCATAATCGTATTGAGCCTGTCAACCATTGTTGCTGTTGTGACGGCCTTTGGGCATGGTTCCTCTGCATCAGTTGATTTCATACCACCACACGTTTGGAATGTGGCTGGTGTATCCTTTATGGTAGCCCTCATCGGCTGGATGCCCTCTGCGATTGATATCTCAGTTTGGCATTCACTTTGGACTATTGAAAGGCGTAAGGAGACCGGTTCAGCACCCAGTCTGGCTGATTCCTTATTTGATTTCAGGTTAGGCTATTTCGGAACAGGGATTCTGGCACTGGGATTTTTAAGCCTGGGTAGTCTCATCATGTATGGAAGCGGTACTTCATTCTCGCCCTCTGGGGGCAAGTTTGCCGGCCAGTTTATCAGCCTTTACACCTCAACCTTGGGTAGTTGGAGTTATCCTGTTGTGGCGATTGCCGCTCTCACAACCATGTTCAGCACGACACTGACGGTGACAGATGCTTTCCCCAGAGTATTGAAGCGCTCTACAGAATTGGTTTTTCCGGGCAGATATGATGGGAAGGGTGAAAGATCTCTATATTGGATCTGGATGGTGATCGTATTGGGAGGTAGCTTGGTTATAATTGGTCTTTTTATGAGCGGGATGACAATCCTGGTTGATCTGGCAACAACTCTGGCATTTTTAACCGCTCCCATCCTGGCTTATATTAATTACCGGGCTGTGACGGGTCCCTGGATGCCAGAAGCGGGTCGACCTGGTCCTAAATTATTATTACTCAACTGGGTCAGTATGGTTTTTCTGGCAGGTTTTGCTCTCTTCTTCCTGATTTGGCGATTCATCTTGAATTGAAAATTGAAGAAAGATCAAATGCAGCAAATTCATAAAAACAACTTTGTGTCCTCTGCGTTCTTTGCGGTTAATTAAAAAGGCAATATGCAAAAAGTAATCGGATTAGCCGGTCATATAGACCACGGCAAAACAGCTCTGGTAAAAGCCCTCACCGGTGTGGATACGGATCGCCTCGAAGAGGAAAAAAGACGTGGGGTCACCATCGATATAGGTATCGCTTTCTATAGCGATGATGTGACATTTATTGATGTTCCCGGTCATGAAAAATTCATAAAAAATATGGTTACAGGTGTCAGTACTGTAGATGCTGCCATGCTGGTGATTGCCGCTGACGATGGCATCATGCCACAGACCCGCGAACACCTCGACATTTTACATATTCTGGGGATCAGAAAAATCCTGGTTGCACTAAATAAATCAGATTTGGTGGAAGCTGATTGGTTAGATCTGGTATCCGAAGAAATTGACAGCTATCTCACAGATAGAGGATATCCTAATACAAAAATTATCCCAGTATCTGCAGTGACCGGACAGGGGGTCGAGAATCTTCGAACTGCACTGGATGAGACCATTGCTGGCATAAAAAATCAGGATCGTCAGGGCGTCTTTCGACTCCCCATTGATCGGGTTTTTTCAGTCAAGGGTTTTGGAACCGTTGTTACTGGAACCGTTTTATCACACGAGTTGAGAAAAGGTCAGAGTGTTGAGCTCTTTCCCCAGGAAAGCACCTTTCCGGTGCGTGGGCTCCAATCTCACCATCAGGATGTTGACAAGGTCAAATTTGGAGATCGTGGAGCCATCAATCTCGGTGGTGCCAGCGTTGAAGAGCTGGGAAGAGGTGCCTTTCTGGGCAGTCCAGGTATGTTTCAAACTGGACCCATCTGGGTAGCCCAAATGAGTGTTCTGCCACACTGGAAAAGGCCAGTCAAAGAGGCTGATCGTGTTCATGTTCATATTGGGACAGGAAAGCGTGAGGCTCGTGTGCATCTTCTGGAAGCCAATCAGTGCGATCCTGGACAAACCATGCTGGCTCAATTCTTTTTTGAAGAGCCCGTTTCGGCAGGTTTCAAAGAAAAGATGGTGATCCGGTTTTTATCTCCTGAAGAAACCCTGGGTGGAGCTGAATTACTCTGGGCTGTGGACCATAGATTAAAGAAACAGGATAAACACCTGCTTATTTTAAAGACTCTCGAGACAGACCATCTCCCTGATTTGGTTAATGCAGCAATGGCGTTTTTTGAGCGTCCTTTAAATCGCCGGGAAATTGCCCGATATCTCAGCGTTGCTGAGTCCAAGATCCACGCTTTACTCCAGAAACCTGAAGATTACAAAAGTCACCAGGATCGCTACATCAGACAATCATTATTTGCTTCAAGTTTAGACCAGTTTCAACAAGTCCTGGAGAAATATCATCAGCAGGAGCCGTTAGGGAAAGGACTACCCCGGGAACAAATCACAGATTTGGGGCAAGCCAATCGTGAATTTATCATGGCCTCAGCACTCAGCGCTGGAATACTCAAAAATCAGGGTGACCTCTGGCAATTATCAGGGCATCAGGGAACTCTGGATCAAGGCGACGAGGAAGCAAAACGGAGAATAGTAAGAATCTTTAACGAATCCAATTTCTCCTCACCTGGATTGGATGAATTAAAGGAGTCTCTGGATACTCAGGAATACACTGTGCTCCAGTGGATGATCCAGCATAAGGATCTGGTCCGAATTGATAAAGATTTTTACTTGCTCAACAGTCAAGTCGAATTTTTCATTGGTGCTGTACAGGATTGGTTCAGAGCGAATCCTGAGCTGACCGTGGCTCAAGTACGGGAGATCATTCCCTCTACTCGAAAATATATCCTCCCCATGCTGAACTATGCCGAGCGCAAGGGCTTGCTCCTACGCGATGGAGATGTGAGACGTTGGGTCGGTGAGGAATTGTGATTCCAGAAGACAGTAGACAGAAGGTGTGCTAGAATTCTGCGAGCTGTCCAGTTAGGTTCGCCTCTCTTCGGAAAAAGACTTTACCAACTCATAATTTACAATTCATAATTCGTAATTTCTGTTTATGGGCTATATTGATTGAATGTCAGCAAAATCCACACAAAAGGGCGACAGTAGCACACCCCTCATGCGGCAGTACATGGAGATAAAATCCAAGTACCCCGACATGGTTTTACTTTATCGTATGGGTGACTTTTATGAGACCTTCGGTGATGATGCCAAGGTTACCTCCAAAGTTCTAGGTATCACCCTCACCAGTCGCTCCAACGGGAAGGCCGCAAAAGTACCGTTGGCAGGATTCCCTTATCATGCCTTGGATGCCTACCTTTACAAATATATGCAAGCAGGATTACGAGTTGCTATTTGTGAACAGGTCGAGGATCCCAAGCAAGCCAAAGGGATTGTAAAAAGAAAAGTCGTCGAAGTAGCCACACCCGGCTCAGCCATGAGTGAACAATTTCTGACCGCCAAAGAATCCAATTATCTGGTTTGTGTCTATGCTGGGGATAAGCAAATCGGTCTCTCTTTCCTCGATGTTTCCACTGGAAAATTCAACGTTCTGGAGCTACAGGTCAATCAGCTGAGGGCATTCCTGGCTGGACTGGCTCCCCGAGAAATATTGTTATCTGAGGATGATTCTGAATCTGAATCATATCTCGGTCGAGGGAAATGGTTGCTAACTCGTGTGGAAAGTTGGGTTTTTAATCCTGATTTCGCCTTGAATGAGCTCACCAAACAATTTAAAACTCAGGGACTCAAGGGTTTTGGGATGAGCGGCATGAAAGCAGGGACATCTGCTGCTGGCGCCATTTTGTACTATTTACAGAGTTACCAGGGCAGAGATTTAAAGCATGTAACAGGCATTCAGAGTCTCAGCGCTGATGATTGGATGACCATTGATGATGATTCATTAAGGAATCTTGAATTATTCCGTTCGCTTCGAGGAGGTGATGAGGGAACTCTTATTTCAGCTTTGGATGAATCGGTGACATCAGGTGGTGGTCGTCTTTTACGTGATTGGCTCCATAAGCCCCTGTTGGATAAGGAACGCATAGAGAATCGCCTTGATCAAGTGCAGGTATTTTTCGATCATTCAGAATTACGCCAAAACTTACGTGAAATACTCAAGCAAATCGCTGATCTCGAGCGCCTGCTTTCAAAATTGAGTTCAACCCGGGGTTCAGCCCGAGATTTGAGTGGATTAAGAAGCTCCATCCAACTGTTGCCTGAACTGGCAAAATTACTCGATGACAAGCATATTCATAAAATTGGTTTGCATGTGGAAGCGTTGCCAGATATCAGCCCGCTCCTGGCTGAGCTTGAACGTCTCATTGTGGATGAACCACCTGTCTCAGTGAAAAATGGGGGTTTAATCCGTGATGGTATTGACCCCGAACTGGATGAGATTCGTGGTATTGCGCGCAACGCCAAGGCCTGGCTGGTTGATTTTCAGGCTTCAGAACGACAGCGCCTCGGTATCTCGTCATTAAAAATTGGTTACAACCGTGTATTCGGTTATTACATAGATATTACCAATACCCACAAGGATCTGGTCCCTGAAGACTATATACGTAAGCAGACACTGGTCAATTCAGAACGCTTTATAACTGAAGAACTCAAAGAGTACGAAGAGAAAGTGCTTCACGCTGAGGAACGTTATACAGCCAGGGAATTTGAAATTTTCGATGAGCTAAGAACTCAGGTGCTCGCAGAAGCCATCAATATTCAATTGATCGCAGACTTTATCGCTCGACTGGATGTCGTAAGTAGCTTTGCTAAAATTTCATATGACAGAAACTATTGCCGCCCAGAATTGAACCAAAGCCTTGAGATTGAGATCAGTAATGGTCGTCATCCTGTCATTGAGCAGCTACTTCCAGTAGATGAAGCTTTTATTCCCAATGATTTGCTTATTAATGCCTCTGTGGATCAAATTCTCCTGATTACTGGTCCAAATATGGCTGGGAAATCTACTTACCTGAGACAGATCGGTTTGTTGGTGCTTCTGGCTCAGATTGGCTGCTATATACCAGCTGATAAGGCCAGTATTGGAATGGTGGATAGAATCTTCACCCGCGTCGGAGCTTCAGATAATCTTGCTGGTGGGGAATCAACCTTTTTGGTTGAAATGAATGAAACAGCCAACATTTTGAACAATGCTACTCAACGCAGCTTAATCCTTCTGGATGAGATCGGCCGGGGAACTTCCACCTATGATGGTCTGGCCATTGCCTGGGCTCTGATTGAATATCTACATGGGAAAACCGAACAGGCTGCCCGTACTCTTTTTGCTACGCATTATCATGAATTAACCAAGCTGGAAGGCATTTTACCCCGTGTAAAAAATTATAATGTGGCTGTCCGTGAATACGATGAGAAAGTGATTTTCCTCAGAAAGATTGTTCCAGGTGGAGCCAGTCGTTCATATGGAATTCACGTTGCTCAGATGGCCGGTGTACCCCTCCCGGTGATCCAGCGGGCCAATGAGATTCTCTCTGATCTGGATTCAGGTGAGATCAGCGTGAGGTCTGATGAAATTAAGGAACCAATGCCCACCTTCGATACCCACCAGATGTCTCTTTTTGATAAGCAGGAGCGCATACTGCGTAACAAACTCAAAGGTCTGAAACTGGATCAGATGACACCCCTGGAAGCCATGATGCTGTTAGATGAAATGGCTCGGAGTATTGGTGACGATAACTAGATCGGAACCATGGACCCTTATGGCGCGTAAGCTTTCTATGAAATATTTGTCACTACTTATCCTTCTGCCAGGCCTGCTAATGGCCGAATCCGTTTCCTATGGTGAAGATCCTTTTGTAATGGGCATGTCAATTGATGCCTACGCACTTGGAAATATCAAGGCACTTCCCATGGCTAATCCCAGTCCTGGAGCTAATGTAGCCTCTCTTACTGGACGCGCCGAAAAACTAAGTTTTCAACACACTGAAGGGTTTGGAGGCGTTTATCAAACGGATGTTCTCAGCGGTAATAAAGATAATTGGTCTTTTGTTCTGTTTCGTGGTGGTGTGAGTGGTATCCCCGATACTCGCAAGGCATTGCTTGATTACGGGACTGATGGCGTCGCAGACACAGATGATTCAGATGGGACAGAGAATAACGGTGAGCTAGATCCAGGTGAAAGATTGAGTATCAACTCTATCAGTTATTTCAGTACGCAGCAGTTTTTAGCCGAGTTGGGCTATTCTCATCTGCTAAATCCAAAGCTGGCCTTGCATGGTACTGCACGGTTACTCTATCATGATCTCTATGCCGAAAGTGGTTTTGGGGTGGGATTTCATGGTGGGCTATTGTATGAACCTTTCGAGAAAATGCATCTCGGTTTAGAAGTAACCGATATACTCAGTACAACCCTGTTCTGGAGTTCCGGTCTTACAGAGGTTTATGCTCCTCAACTCTTTCTAGGCGCTGATTACTATCTAAGTTTTAAGAAAATTCCTTTTATCATTCACCCCATTGTCCAGGCTGAAGTTTCACTCACCGGTAAACAAGCAGAACTAAACGGGGAAGGCTGGGGATTTGCAACGGGTCTGGAAATTGGTTTTCAGAATCAGCTATTTATTCAATTAGGGCGTAATGCTTTAGATCAGTTTCAGGTTGGTGCTCGGATTCGAACAAAATACATAGATCTTCACTATGGTACTGGATTTTCAGAATTAACTACCATAGCCGGGCAAACTCACCGGGTAGGGGTTGGACTTAATATTGGTGAGTTTGATTTATTTTAGTTGATACTTAGATCCATCCAGCTATTACATACATTTGAATTAGTATACAATTAGGAGGAAGATTATGGTGCTCGATCGCCAATCAGCCTGGGATTTACTGTGTGAATACACATTAAGTAATTCTTTAAGAAAACATGCACTTGGAGTGGAGGCAGTCATGCGTGCCATGGCAGGCAAATATGGTGGTGATCCAGACATCTGGGGTATCACCGGTCTACTCCATGATTTTGATTATGAGAAATATCCGACCGCTGAGGAGCACCCTTTCAAGGGCGTTAAGATTCTCAAGGGATTGGGTTATCCTCAGGAGATTCTGGACGCCATCATGGGACATGCTGAATACACCGGTGTGGAGCGGAAAACACTTATGGCCAAAGCTCTCTTTGCCGTTGATGAATTGGTGGGATTTGTTTTTGCCGTTACCTATGTCCGTCCCAGTAAGGCGGTTCGAGACGTTGTTCCCAAATCAGTGCGAAAAAAATTGAAGCAAAAGTCCTTCGCTGCTAGTGTGAATCGAGAAGATATTGTTCAAGGAATTCAAGAACTGGAATTGGATGAGAATGAACACTATCAGTTTGTGATTGATGCATTGGCAAGTGTTGCCGAGGATGTGGGTCTGGCAGGGGTAGCGCCTGAGTAATTAGGTCAGTTTAGCTGTGTGACTATGGTTCTGAATTCGCTCAATATCATAGCCGTTGCACCCCAGACTTTGTAACCATCGATTGCAAAGAATGGGATTTCCCAGTCCCTGTTTTTATATCTGCGTTGTTCATACTGAATTTCCTGTTCGCACAGCATTTTTATTGAAATACTGAAAATATCAGCTACCTCTTTTGCCTCTGGAATAAAGTCTGGTACAGTTCTAGTGAATCCTACCACAGGTTGAACGAGATGGTTGCTAACGGGGATGGGTAACACGCTGGTCAGGCCGATAATTTCTACCTGGTCTGGCAGGATATTCACCTCCTCATGGGCTTCTCTCAAGGCAGTCTCAATGTCGCTCTCAGTACCGTCCCTGCGTCCCCCGGGGAGTGCAATTTGTCCACTATGCGCAAATCCATCAACGGTTCTACGGATCAGCGGGAAAACCCATTCATCACCTTGATTATAGAGGGATATTAGCACTGCGGCAGGATGCAATTTATCACCCATTGCTTCAAGTTCTCGTCCTTCAGGCATGAGATGTCTTTGGGCATCCCAACCCGGTAATGGCTGTTTAAGTAGCTCAGTCAACTTATGAATAAATTGATCCATTAGTCCGCGTTCCGGATGGTTTTCATCGACAATCCCATCAAGCCGCTCAATGCAGCTCCTACGCCGATAATGAGAAAAATAGTACGTGGTGATATCCACTCAGCCAGAACGCCGGTCAGGGCTACTGAAATCGACATAACTCCAATCACGGCCAGGTTAATCATCGAAAAGACGCGTCCCTGCATATGTCCTGGGACCATTGAGTGCACCAGGGTTGTCCGTGTTACCTGAATGAAGGGGATACCCAGTGAATGAATTAAAATGATGGATAAAGTCAACCAGAAGGGATCAATCCCAAGACGTCCTACCCAGAAAAGCGGAATGAATGTGAGTCCATCATAGATTATTCCCAGCATGAGCCAGGTGCCTTTTTTATATTTGCTGGCAAAACGATACACAAAGATCGTAGCGATGACCATACCCACACCATAGCTGGATTCGATGAAGGCAAAATCCCGACCACTTCCATCCCAGACTTCTTTGATAAGCAGGGGTGTACCCACCACTGCAGGACCCATGATAAATAGATTATTTAAAGCTGTAATTAGAATGATCCAGAAAAGTCGTCGGTCCTCGTAAATCACATACTTCAGACCTTTTTTGAGTTCGGTAAGATGTCGACTTTCGTATGTACTTACTCTTTTCTCGCCACGTTGATAGGAAATCAACATGATCAGAAAGAAAGAGATTAAAAAGGTGCCAGCATCCAGAAAAAAGAGGTTGACCAGTCCCATGGCTGAAAGAAGCATCCCAGCACCAAACAAACCGACAAAATAAGCGAGATAGCCGGTTGACTGAATCAGGGCATTGATCTTGAGCAGTTTAGATTCATGTACCAGCTCGGGGATTATGGCGTCCCGTGCTGGATTAAAAAGTGTCCCAAAGGAAGCCGCAGAAAAGACCACGATCGCCAGAAGCATGGGGGTCAGCATATCCATTGTATAAAACAGTGGGATAAGCAGGATGAGAAAAAATCGAGCGAGGTCACTAATGAGCATCAGTGTTCGACGCCGATAATGATCCGCTAGAACACCAGAGAACAGTCCAAAAATTAGAGCAGGAGCTGTGGCAGCAAATGCAATAAAACCTGTGAGAGAGGGGGAGCCAGTCAAATCCAGCATGAGCCATATTACTGCCATATGTGTTATGCTATCGCCAGCCTGGGAGACAAGTTGCCCCAACCACAAAAACGAGATGTTGCGATTAACAAAAGGTGGGATTTTGCTAACTAGGTATGCAGCCAAAGGAGTATCAGACCTTTAAAATCTTAGAATGATTTGTAGAAACAGTAGACCTAGTGTGTCTCTATTATCCGGAAATTCAGGAATTATTTGAGCGATCGAATAAATTCTTTGGGAATTTTTTCGAGATCTTTTCGCTTAATGCCATTATTGTAGATATCCACAATCTGTGGGGTAATCATGACCAATAATTCTGTTTTTTTCTTTGATTTGAGGGTTGACTTAAATAGCTCGCCAATGATGGGAATGGAACCCAAAATTGGTACCCTTGATTCAGTAACCACAGCGGATTCCTGCATCAATCCTCCCAGTATGACAGTTTGGCCATTTTTAACAATGACCTCCGTTACCGCCCTTCTGGTAGAAATAATGGGGACTCCATCCGGGGTCAAACCCTGTTGGAAGTTTGCCTGGGGGGAGAGTCGGATGGTAACCGTGGAATCATTATTTACATGAACGAAAATAGTAAGTTTAACTGTTGCATTTTTAAATTCGTAAGAGGTCATCCCAAATTCATTCAATTTTGGGTATGGGATCTGATCTCCAACTTCTATCTCAGCTTGTTTATTATCCAAAACCATGAGATGGGGGGTAGAAAGTAGATTCAGATCATTTGTTTGTGAGAGCGCGCCAAGAATAACATCAATATCAGCAGCAATTATTCCCATGGAAAATCCAGCGGTGATATTAGCTGGCCAGGGCTCTGTAAGTGGCTCTACAAAAAGACTACGTAGGCCATAATCAGTCTGAAGCACACCAGTGACATCCCCTCCATCGGCATCTTGGCGGGTGAACCACTGTACTCCTCTTTCGTGATCCTGGGTGACTGAAACCTCTACGATAGCACTTTTGATGTGAACTTGAGCTGTATGGGTATCAAGAGTCTCCATGAGCTTCAGGAGCTCGGTTATCTGGCCTGGAGTGTCCTGGATAATAAGAGTATTCGTCCTGACATCACCAAACACCCGTCCGATATCTGGTGTTACAAAGGATGTAATGGCCAGGGCAAGGTCTTTTGCTTCGGAGAACTGACATGAATATGAGACGGTACGGGTTGGGATCGCAATATCACCTTTGTTGGTTACCAGGTACTTCCCAGAGGTGCCGAGTTGTTGGAATCCCAGATCATATAACTCTGTCATGATAGACAATGCTTCCAGAGGGGCGATTTCCTTTAAATCCAGGGTGATCTTTTTAGTGCGAATCTCTGGATCAGAGATAAAAATCATGCCACTCTTCTCGCTAAGAATTCTAAGAACGTTTTCTAATTTAACTTCCTTTACAGAGATAGAAATTTTCTCGCCACTGGTCTGAGCCAGCGCAAATAAGGGAGTCAGTACAAGCAGAAGAATTAAAACTGATCTAAATATCTGATGGTAGGTTTGTCTCGTTCTCATTTTACTCTCTCTAGATAACAATGGAAAATATATCATCGCTATTACCTAAAACGATCATTGTGTCCTGTATTGTCTGAACCGTGTAACCTTGAATTTGGTCACCCTCACCATAAATATCGTTGTTCAAGATAGCGTATGGAGCTGATCTATCCCAGATAATACCATTGATGGTAATCTTCGGGCGTACGATACGTTTTTTTCGTTTGACAGGTCTTTTCGTGGTCTTCTTTTTTGAGGATTTTTTGGATTCACCTTTGGGTTTCGGCGGTGGTGCAACATAGACTTTCACAAAGGGATTACGTAATTTCTTTAAATCTGCTTTTGCACTCAGCGTGTCAATGGCTTCAACAAAAGCTAGATTCTCTATGGATTTGGAGGAAACAGTTCTGATTGTATGTTGAAGCGTTTCCAGATCGAGAGCAAGTGTATTTCCAACTGTTTTAGTAACTTCTGCTGAGAAGATCTTCTCAAATCCTCCGGTAAACCACATTCCACCTGCCCCTAGGATGATGAAAACCAAAATCGAAATTAAAATGACAGTATTTTTATTTTTCATTTTTTTTAGTACCCTCCTTTGCGACGAGCACTGATAAAATTAAATCATATCTTGCGTAATCATTTCGCGCCAGAGGTTTGATGACCAAATTATCTATAAGAATCCACTCATCATGTCTTTCTATCATCTCTAGAAACTTTAAGAAGTCTGGGTAGCGACCAATCATACTTAACCTGATTAAGTGGGCTTGATACTTTTTACCAATGTCGTTGAATTTATTCATTGGTTCAAGTGTCACAACTTTCAGTAATGCGGTTGAGCAAAATTTATCAAGTACTGGAAAGATGGAATTGATTCGAGTACTTCCTAAAAGTCTGGAGGAGAAAACTGCTTCGAGGGAGTCAAGTTTGCTTAACTGTGTGTTCAAGTTTTCAATAGCCATTTCAATGTCAAGGCTCACCAGGTCAATATAGGTTTCAGCGAGTTGATTCTGTCGGAGTACAGCCTCATCGTAGCGTTGACTTTCAGGTAAAATAAGAACCTGTAAAGATGAGCCTGTGATAGCAAAATAGATTACAATGGCAGTTACCAGCCATTTCATTTGAATCGCTTCTATCCAGAATTGGAATTGCTTTTTCATTTGTACAATCCCAGGGAGAAAACCAGTTTCAAACGGTCTTCCTCTTTATAAATTCGATTATTCTCCACCTTAATATCAGAATATAGAGTTGAAAGGGGCAGACTGAATAGAAGGTTGCCTCGGAAATTATCAACGGATAGAATATCACGATTTCCGCCCTCAATATAGGTATAGCCCTCAATGGTCAAATCTGGACCACCTTGTTGCTTCTTCTTCCCTTTGGGCGCAGCTTTGGAGTAAAGTTTTGTGATGACCAGATCTGGTGGTAAAGCGTTGGTAATATCAACGAGCATTTTGCGCCAAACTGCTGGGCGGTTTCTGTGTTGGAGGAAGATATCAGATTCTTTACGAAGCCGATTGCGAACCCCGATTTTACGCTCAAGGAATAACATTCGTGGTTCAACACTTGATATTTTTCCTTCAATATCAGCGTTTAAGCCCTCGAAGACATGGGCCATATAGGTCTGGCTCTCATGGGTTCTAACTAAAATAAATATGGTGGCACCAAATATGATCAGGTATAGTAGGAAACTGAAGCGCTTCAAGTGACGCTTGACGCGCTCATCGGCAGTTGAACTGAGAAAGTTTAGTTGATATTCCATGTTTATCTCAACGCAAGACCGATGGCTGTCGAAAATTGATATTGATTGCCAGAGCTTAGTTCAATGTCTGGATAGTAGTCCAGGATGGGATCCCATATCTCCGCCGGGACCTCCATGATCTCTTCTGATAGGGTGAAAAAGGATTTGATGAATGAATCATTCAGCAAACCGCCTGTCACATAAAGCTTCTCAACCTTTTGCCCAGTATTATAAAAATGTCTGAAGTTTAACTTGCGAATCGTCATCGACAATTCTTTGAGCTTTTGTCCTACTCGTTTGTTTTCCATGTAAAGTGCAGTTATGGGCTGGTCATTCGAACTAACCTCCAGCACGCCACGACGTAAATACTCAACCTCGATAAATGGGATATCAGCAGATTTGGCAATAATAGTATTCAGGTAATTGCCGCCGAAGGGCAGATAAAGAAACTCAGGGTGTTGGGCTGAATCAATAATAGTGTAATGCGAATTACTGCCACCCAATTGCAAAATTCCCACAGCATCCGTATTTTTTGGATTCATGCGGTGAAATAATTGGACAGTGGGCAAGGTGCTCGTTTCCAACACTTTTATATTGGTGGAGAGTGACTTGAAAACCTTCGTGAGCCACTCGATACGATTTGTTTTAATGACAGCAAGTAGGATATTTAATTTTTTCTTTTGGGACTGAGGGAGCAGGGTGAAATCATATTCATAGTTATCTGCAGGATCAGCCAGCAAGGGAGCCAGCTCCCAAAAGAGGGCTTGTTTTAATTCATGTGTGGCAATCTGGGGGAGCTGAAGAAAAAACAGGTTCTGATATTTTGCACTCAGACCAACGCTGATATCGGCTCGTTTATAGGGCAAATCACTTAGGAGGTTTTTGATGCCGTTCATAATGTGAGTCTCATTTATCTCACGGACATCCTTGACTACATCCTCCTCCAGGAAATCATATTTTAAAAGCTTGGCCTGCTTCCGACTGCCCTTTTTGGTATAGTATACAGCGACCTTGATAGCGTTGGTCCCAATATCGATACCGATTCTAATTTTTTTTGATCTAGCCACTATCCCTGAATGCTTGGTTTTATTTTATAATTAATTTGTGATCCATCTCTGATTGCCTATAACCAATGAATATAGAAATACTTGTCCGAGTTTCTATCCCAAAAGGCTGAATTTACTTGATTTCATGAATAAAAAAATCCCCCTGACTCAGGGGGATTTTTGTTGTTCGCGGAGTAAAAATTAAAGCTTAGACAGCGTGGTGTTTTTTCTTCCACGTCTTGGTTTTCCAGCGACCAATCTGTTTGGGCCAGTCATAATGACTCTTGTTTTTAAACCCTGAAGTCCAACGATAGAACCAGGGGTGCTCTGAATCTTTAAATCTGATATCATTTGAATAGTCATAGTCATCTTCTAGTGATATGGTATTCCCAACGATAGGTCCGCTCAATTCACCCTTCTTTAAGATGATGGTTCCGGCAGTATAGATAGCACCATTGATAATGTCTTCTTTTTGATTACTTGAGCCTTCAGCATCGACATAAAATCTATTGTTTGGATTTGTGAAGACTAATGCAGGCATGGCGTCAGCGCTGTCTGCTGGAACAGGCGCACTGATGGTATTTGTGTTTGAGAAGGAGACAAATACTCCGGTAAAAACCAGAGTGCAATTATTGAGATTCATATCTCTTAGCTCAATAAATGAACCAGTAAAGATGTGAATACCCTCAGCAAAAGCTTCATCGTCTTCATGCTCAGCATCTCCATCCCAGCGCTTGAACCAATTGCTATGGGTTGCAACTGCATTATCTGTAAAATAGTCGAGATCAACTTCCGGCATGAAAGTGAAAGAGCGTAAATGGTTTTCTTCATCAGCGTCAACAGTATTACCATTGGTAATAATAGTCTCGTCTGAAGCCAGGGCACGATCAAAGTGAGTATCTTCGGAAAGGTCTAATAAAATCTCAGTTTCCATCTGGAATTTATCAACACTCACTGAAAGGATGTTAAGTGATGGATCCCATACAGTAGTAATACCATCAACATCAGAATTTACGAGAGAGTCAACACTTGTGTTGATACGCCATAAGGCTTCGTTAATTGAAGACTCAGTGGCATATTGTACTTTGATATTGTTAATAGTCTCGGCAGAGCTAAGATTGGATAGATAGGCTACATTCAGTACAGCTACTCCGGTAAAACTAAAAACAACAAAGATCATGATTACGGCTACTAACATGAGAATTCTCCAAGAGTGAGTTGTGAGGCTTTTACCTGGTGGTGATCGAAGCTGTTATGTTTTGATGTGTTTCGCATACTGCCATACATACATTCAAATCGCGTGCCAATACATATTAATGAGTTAAATACATGTAATTCAATTAGTTATGGCAGTCATATTAATATTCATATATCATGAAACGTAAATATTTTATGACATGATGATGAAATGATAAATGGAAAGTAATATATATAAGACTTAGTATATGCCTATATCAAATAAGTCATATATATATTACTTATGTAATCATATTATTAACAATCAGATAAGTTGGTATGTGGATTTAAAACTAATATAAAAAAAGCCCTCAAGTGGTGAGGGCTCTTTGGGGTCTATGCGGGTTGTTTAGCAGTATTGTTTAGGCGACCTGTTTTTTCTGCCATTTCTTGGTTTTCCAGCGACCGATCTGCTTGGGCCAGTCATAATCTTTTTTATGCTTGAAACCTTTGTGCCAGCGATAATGGTGAGGATGCTCGGTATCTTTGAAATCGATCTGGTTATCATACTCTTCACCGGGTTCCATGGTGATGGTCTTACCAACGATGGGTCCGCTGAGCTCGCCCTTCTTCAGTACGATAGTTCCAGCAGTGTAGATAGCGCCGTTGATCTTATCCTCGCGCTCATAGTCCTTACCTTCAGCTTCAATCTCAAAATAATTATCAGGATCAGTGAAAACCAGGGCGGGCATGGCATCAGCACTATCAACAGGAACGGGTGCGTCGATTTCGTTTTGGTGTTCAAAATTTATGTATCTGCCGGTGAAGACTAAGGTACTGTTTTGAAACCGACAGTTCTTCAACTCAATAAACCAACCAGTAAAGATATGGATGCCTTCGCCACCAAAATCATCTTCGTCTAAATCATTCCATTGATACCAGTTCTCAGTATGAGTAGCAACAGCATTGTCAGTAAAATAAGCGAGATCAACTTCAGGCATGAAGGTGAAGAAACGACTACGGTTCTCGTCATCAGCATTCACAGTATAGTCATTGGTGGTGATGTCTTCATCAGAAGCCAGGGCACGATCAAAGTGAGTATCCTCGGAAAGGTCTAATAAAATCTCAGCTTCCATCTGGAATTTATCAACACTTACTGAAAGGATGTTAAGTGCTGGATCCCATACAGTGATGATTCCATCAAGATCAGAATTTACTAGAGAGTCAACATCCATGTTAATACGCCATAAGGCTTCGTTAATTGAAGACTCAGTGGCATACTGCAGTTTGATGTTGTTGATAGTTTCCATTGAAGTAGTGCTAGACAGATACGACACATTCAGCACGGCAACACCGGTGAAGGAAAAGATTGTGAAGATCATGAGGACGGCTACTAACATGCCTTATATATGTTCAAATGCCGTGCCAAAAATAAAACAGGTGTTAAGTCAAGGTAACACAGATAGATAGCCGTGTCATAAAAATATGCATATTCAAAATCACGTCATAATTATTCCATAAAATAGTCAAGATGTAATCAAAATATGTCATATAATTATAACGAATCCAGGATAAAGCAGTGCAAATGAGGAGAAAATACCCCAGAAACTCAAACATATGTGCACCATAAACGCAATATATACAGCTAGATAAGATAGTGTAATAATTTGTAACCAAATTCAATATGGAAGTGCAATATCGTGATTAGTCGACCACAGGATATGTCTATATCTGGAGATTATGTATTAAAAATATTACGATATTTAAGGAAATCCTGACGCCCATACTCTCGTAATTATGGAATAATATGTATATAATAGGGGGTATAAAGGACTAATAGTGCATGAATATCTAATTCACTTAAAATGAGCTGTGTTTCTTAGGCTTCAAATAGCTGCTTGAAGTCAGCATCTTGCTCTATGGATTATAGGTCTTAGACTCCGTGATGAACCACAATGCGGTTACGTAGTCTGCTGGAAGGGGTTGTCCATGAGCTCATACATCAGCCTGAAGGAGATCCTGTTGTGATGGTGGAACTCTTCATCTCTATTCAATATCAGCACGCTCACAGGGCGATAGGGTATGTTGGCTGGAACGATAAGTATTGATATGACTTCTACATCATCCTAGGGGTTGTAGAAGAGCTAATACAATTGAGGCATCCTTTGGATACAATACGGCAATAATATCTCCTACAGCCCCAAATTGCACGGTATGGGGGAAGGACAAGCTATTCTTTCACACAACCAACAGGTACAATACTGAGATCTTTTTGGTTGGTTCTATTGTTCATGACCCACCCAGGTGGAAAGATACTCCCAATGCTCACAGGTGTCATCTAGGGGATTTTGTATTTTCCAGGTAGCCGAAATGTTTAGCTCTTTACAGGCCGCTTCAAAATGACACATGGCAATCCCCATGTCTATTCTTTGCAGATCGCTAAACATAGATTTCCGATAGCCTTTTGATCGCTTGAGAAAGAAATGTACGCTATTTCCGTCCAGAACGAGTCGCCAGGGTTGTTTATTTGAGGCAGAAGGGCTTAGGCGGACCATTTCAAAGACATGTGTCAATTTCCCAACATCCTGTCGGCGTAAGGGTGTTTTACAGTCAGCCTCAAAGAAAAGCTGCTCCCAAGGCAACCTCTTTTTCGAACCGGCAACATTCCTAATAAGTCGATCCATGAGATTCCTACTGCCTGCACCAATGCCAATAGAGACAACTGCCGGTACTATTTCGTGTGCTTGAATATTGATTCTAGCCGAGAAATTATCCTTTTGAAATGATCCTCCCAGCCAACAGGTAGCCAGTCCAAGGAGGGTGGCGTAGAGAATTATTTCTTCCATCAGATACCCGTAATCCTCTAGGTTGTTTATATCCTTATCTATGGCACCTACGATAAATCCACTGGCTCCCTGAATAAATCCGTAGGTTCCAAGTCCTTTTAACTCATCCGGATCACCAGATCTCGCTGCCACGATCTCAAATCGGACCTTCCCAGCGAAAACTCCTTGAGTTTTTGTCATTATATATTCATCGAGCAGTGCCAATGTTTTCGTTGGGATGGGATCGCCTGTACAACTACGCCAGGAAGTTCTTAACTGGATAAGCTCAGTGGCTGTTTGCATCATGATATGCTGAATACCTCACTTCCTGGTTGGAACAAGGGTAGTCCATGACCCCGTCTTGACAATATTACCCCAACGCCCAATAATTGTATTAAAATAATAACAGCCATAAGCTACCAGATGATTGTGAAGAGGAACTCATTAATCGAGATTCAGCGAACAAAAGCTAATTTGACTCAGTTTTTTCACGAGTCAGGTCAACGGAAAGGATAAGCTAGGGTCCATAAAAAAAGCCCTCAAGTAGTGAGGGCTCTGTGGGGTCTATGCGGGTTGTTTAGCAGTATTGTTTAGGCGACCTGTTTTTTCTGCCATTTCTTGGTTTTCCAGCGACCGATCTGCTTGGGCCAGTCATAATCTTTTTTATGCTTGAAACCTTTGTGCCAGCGATAATGGTGAGGATGCTCGGTATCTTTGAAATCGATCTGGTTATCATACTCTTCACCGGGTTCCATGGTGATGGTCTTACCAACGATGGGTCCGCTGAGCTCGCCCTTCTTCAGTACGATAGTTCCAGCAGTGTAGATAGCGCCGTTGATCTTATCCTCGCGCTCATAGTCCTTACCTTCAGCTTCAATCTCAAAATAATTATCAGGATCAGTGAAAACCAGGGCGGGCATGGCATCAGCACTATCAACAGGAACGGGTGCGTCGATTTCGTTTTGGTGTTCAAAATTTATGTATCTGCCGGTGAAGACTAAGGTACTGTTTTGAAACCGACAGTTCTTCAACTCAATAAACCAACCAGTAAAGATATGGATGCCTTCGCCACCAAAATCATCTTCGTCTAAATCATTCCATTGATACCAGTTCTCAGTATGAGTAGCAACAGCATTGTCAGTAAAATAAGCGAGATCAACTTCAGGCATGAAGGTGAAGAAACGACTACGGTTCTCGTCATCAGCATTCACAGTATAGTCATTGGTGGTGATGTCTTCATCAGAAGCCAGGGCACGATCAAAGTGAGTATCCTCGGAAAGGTCTAATAAAATCTCAGCTTCCATCTGGAATTTATCAACACTTACTGAAAGGATGTTAAGTGCTGGATCCCATACAGTGATGATTCCATCAAGATCAGAATTTACTAGAGAGTCAACATCCATGTTAATACGCCATAAGGCTTCGTTAATTGAAGACTCAGTGGCATACTGCAGTTTGATGTTGTTGATAGTTTCCATTGAAGTAGTGCTAGACAGATACGACACATTCAGCACGGCAACACCGGTGAAGGAAAAGATTGTGAAGATCATGAGGACGGCTACTAACATGCCTTATATATGTTCAAATGCCGTGCCAAAAATAAAACAGGTGTTAAGTCAAGGTAACACAGATAGATAGCCGTGTCATAAAAATATGCATATTCAAAATCACGTCATAATTATTCCATAAAATAGTCAAGATGTAATCAAAATATGTCATATAATTATAACGAATCCAGGATAAAGCAGTGCAAATGAGGAGAAAATACCCCAGAAACTCAAACATATGTGCACCATAAACGCAATATATACAGCTAGATAAGATAGTGTAATAATTTGTAACCAAATTCAATATGGAAGTGCAATATCGTGATTAGTCGACCACAGGATATGTCTATATCTGGAGATTATGTATTAAAAATATTACGATATTTAAGGAAATCCTGACGCCCATACTCTCGTAATTATGGAATAATATGTATATAATAGGGGGTATAAAGGACTAATAGTGCATGAATATCTAATTCACTTAAAATGAGCTGTGTTTCTTAGGCTTCAAATAGCTGCTTGAAGTCAGCATCTTGCTCTATGGATTATAGGTCTTAGACTCCGTGATGAACCACAATGCGGTTACGTAGTCTGCTGGAAGGGGTTGTCCATGAGCTCATACATCAGCCTGAAGGAGATCCTGTTGTGATGGTGGAACTCTTCATCTCTATCCTATAGCAGCACGCTTACAGGGGGTTAGGGCCATCGTGATTAATATGAAATTGACCTGGTTGTCTTTAGAGACATTACAAAAATGAAGGGCACTATTTAGCTCACCAGGAGCAAACCGTCCAGGGGATGGAAATTTTATATCTCGCCACTTTTCATATTTTCAACCTAGTTGGCATTATATATATAGTAAAGTATATATCGTGAAATATTTCCCAATATCTGGATCATGGTTTTGGATACATATGGGTTTTGCATCTGGATTCTATTTCTGGAACTGGATGGTAAATACCATCGTCTATATGAGTGGACCTATTATTTTCGCAACGATAGTTTTCTGAATGACCTGATTTTGCTTAGGAGGTCGTGAAATAGGTGAAAATTATTACAAATGTAAATGGCTAATTGGCTACAACCAATATTATGAGGTTAAAACCAGAGTGAACTATTCTAAACTTTAGAGTATTGTTTTAATTTCGGAGTGTAATTGTCCAGGCACAGCCCAGAGTATCTTCATCAGAGATCAAATTCATGCTGAGACTTAATATTTTCCCAATATTTCCTACTCTTTCTGTAAAGAGAAGATCTGATATCTCACAATCGACCGGGTTGTGATTAATTGTGTCATCAGTTACCCAGAGTAGAGTATTACCGGTGAGATCAAGATGGTAGACTGTTGAATCGGCGTCAACGGCTCTGAGAATGGTACCAGATGTGCTGGTTGTTTTTGATGTTTCGTCAGAGGCATCAGCATAAATCCGCATTGAGTCACTCACTGTGGATGTGAGCTTCGTACGGACATATCTGTCCAAAATGACTTGATCATAACTCAGACCTACACGAGTATTAGTATCAGCCAACTGTTGACGACTCATAACGATAACGGAACCAAACCCAATTACTAAAATCGCACTGGCAACCATGGCGGATGTCAGCTCTACAAGTGAAAATCCTCGATTATAGCGGGAGTGCATGGGTCATCAATAAGTCCAGCCACGTTCCTCTGAGAAACTGCAGCTGAGACTATCAGTTATGTTATTAGTTGTGAACCACGCGAATTTTATAGTTACATCATAGTAATCTGGTTGAGAGGTGTCGGAGGGAAAAAAACCGTCTGCGCTATCGTCAATTGAGGTGACGATAGTAGTACGGTATCCCTGAATCCCGTTGAGGATCAGGGATACCGAAGTTTCAGGTAGACTATCCTGAAGTGATGCATAACCAAGGTCGATGGCTTTCTCCATACGAGATGCCATATTTGCCCAGGCGAGTTGAGCTCTGATCCCCTTCTCAACTTGCCAGCGACTCAAAGTAAAGTACTGCATAGTACCTAGGACAATGATGGCAAGAAGTGTGGCGGAGATCATAACCTCGATAAGGGTATAACCTTGATTGTTCATCGGTTTCAAAAAGCTAGTTTACCTTAATAAACTAGGTGTACTAGTCAAGCCCACCAGCAAGCGTACCAGCTTGATTCAAAGTACGATCAGCTTCAAGAATAGCACCGGCTTTACATGTAATTGTATAAGCAGCACCATCAGCACTCAAATAAGTGTAAGAAGAATCACTGAAGTACTTTCCATCCAGTTCGTTTGTATTGATATCATTCCAAGATGCACCAACAACGTCAACTGCGCTGGCTTCGGTTGGATAGGTACCATTTTCACCATAATAGACACGGAGTTGTGTTCTGATACTACCTAAAGCAGCATCAGCTTCACTCATTTTTGCCTTCATGACATTGTTGTTATAGATTGGCACTGCAACAGCTGCCAAAACACCGATAATCACAATTACGATCATCAGCTCGACTAAAGAAAAACCACTATTTCTGTTCATTTTAATATCCTCCTCTTAAGGACTTTTTTTTACGTTTGTACAGCGAAATGCATTTTTTGTTTCTGACATATACAATCGCTATTATGGACTTATAAGCTTCAAAGGTTATACCAATTTGAAGCAATAGCCATAAACGCATAGTTAACAGTACACTATAGAATGTATTATAAATATGCTTGTCGATAATATGTAACATTTACAAAGAACATTTTCGCCGATATGTCTTAAAATTAGAACAAGACTATAGTTATTCCTAGAGGAATTCCCTGTAATCTGATTAGGAAAATCCTTATTAGTCAGACTTTCAAGATTTATAAACCCATAATATACAATGATATATGCAAGCTGTAATATTCTGTTGCCAGCGCATTAAACTCTGATTAATCGCTTTTTACTTAAGTTTATAATTGTAGCTATTCTTGGGAGGGTGTAGCATTATTATGACAATTCTAGGGATAGAGAATATACTGCACAAATGGTGTATACTCCCATAATACAGCAATATACGACAATATTCGTTTGCTTTTAAGAGAGGTAGAGCAGATTAATCGAAGTGACAGAACTTGAAAAGTTAATGGATGGCTGAGCTCATCTGGAAAATGGGTAAATAGAGGGTCACAATAATGATACTTATAACCACTCCGAGACCACCCATAATGATGGGCTCAATAGTTTTGGATAATTTATCCACCGCAGTATTAAAATCAGCTTCATGAAATTCAGAAATCTTCTCGAGCATAATGGCCAAGGCACCAGATTTCTCACCGACAGTAATCATGGAACTTACCATGATGGGGAAAACATCGGTGTATTTTGCCAGTTGCCCTCCCATGCTCCGTCCATGTGTGACCTGGAGGGCAACATGTTCAGTAATCTCTTTGATGTATTCATTGTCAGAGGTATTTCCAGCAATTTTCAAGGCGTTTACGATTGAAACTTCCGCTCTGATTAATACCGAAAGAGTCTTTGCAAATCTGGAAACCATGGATTTGTGAATAATGTGTCCCGCCACGGGCATTTTAAAAATATGCTTATCCAGGAAATATTTACCCTTCGGTGAGGCCTTGAAAGCCTTGAAACCTATCCAACTTGCAGCACCCAAAATCGCTTCAAGGATGAGATTATTTCTGAGAAAATCACTTATATTAATCATTATCTGAGTTGATGCTGGTAGTTCGGCACCAAAACTTGCAAATATATCAGCAAATTTAGGCATTAATCCAAACATCACTCCAATAAGTACAACACCAAAAAACATTCCAATAAATTTTGGATAACTTGTGGCAGAGCTAAGGCGTTTACGCACGTCATCTTCTTTTTCTATATATACAGCGATCTGACTCAGAATCTTATCCAGACCCCCACCCATTTCTGCAGCAGTAACCAATGAGATGACAAAGGGCGGAAAAATATGCTTATGCTCAGAAAGTGCATCTGAGAAAGGGTGTCCAGACTTCACAAAGACTAGAATCTCACCAATTGCTTTTTGGAAGTTTTTATCCTCAAATTGTAATTGAATAATAGAAATCGCATCAACCAATTGAATACCAGCATCAAGCAAAGTTGAGAGCTCGCGAAAAAATACAACCTTTAACGCTGGATCTACTTTTGGTGGACTGAGGTTGATCTCACTCAGTTTCCATTCCCGTTTTTTCTTACGAACAGGTTCAACGCTAACAGGTTTAAGACCCATGCGACGCAGTTCAGCGCTCACTTCTTCGCGTGTAAAACCACCCAGGGTACCTTCAGTACGCTTGCCCTTAAGATCAACAGCGATATATCTAAAATTACCCATCAGGCAACCCTAATGATTTCCTCTAGAGTAGTCATGCCATTTTTTGCCTTTTTCATACCCTCATCAAAGAGTGACGTGGTGCCAGACTCCTCCGCAGCCTTACGAATCTCCATCTCAGAGCCATCGTTGATAATGAGCTCTTTAATAGTTGGGTTCATAAATAATATTTCATGAATTCCCATGCGACCCCAAAAACCTGATCCGGAACACTGTTTACACCCCTTGCCCTTGTAAAAGGTAGCTTGTGTTAAGTCAATACCCTGCCGCTCCATAAACATTGTAATATCTGTCGTCGGCTCAACGGGTTCCCTGCATCCAGTACATACTCGTCTGACCAATCTCTGGGCCACAATGACTGACAAAGAAGATACGATCAAATACTTATCAATCCCCATATTAAGCAAACGAATGATGGTTGCAACGGCATTATTTGTGTGGAGGGTACTTAATACCATGTGACCAGTAAGGGCCGCCTTGATAGCGATCTCAGCTGTTTCAAGATCTCGAATTTCACCAACCATGACAATATCTGGATCCTGTCTCAGAATTGATCTCAGGGCTGAAGCAAATGTTAAGCCCACATTAGGTCGAGCCTGTACCTGGTTAATTCCTTCCAGCCTATATTCAACGGGATCTTCCACAGTGATTATATTCAATTGGGGACTGTTTACATAATTAAGAACAGAATATAGCGTTGTCGTTTTTCCAGATCCAGTAGGTCCGGTTACCAGGATCATTCCATTAGCTGCGTTGGCCTTTTCTTTCAGAAGCATTAGTTTTTCTTCTTCAAATCCCAAATCATCAAGGTTCAAGGATGTTGACCCTTGATCGAGGATACGCATTACAATTTTTTCACCATAGATACCAGGGATAGTGGAACAGCGGACATCTACACTACGTCCCATAATCTTAAACTTGACTCGACCATCCTGGGGAATTCGACGCTCGGCAATATCAAGATCAGCCAGAATTTTGATTCTGGCAATTACACCAGATTGTAAGCGTCTATTAGCTGGCGGGAATTCACGCAGCATGCCATCAATTCTCAATCGAATTCGAAGGTTATTTTCCTGAGGTTCAATATGAATATCACTGGCACGTTCCTGAATCGACTGCACCAGTAGCGAGTTGACAAATACTACAGCAGGGGCGTCGGTGGCCTGAGTACGAAGAATATCGATGCTATCTTCATCAACTTGCTCTTCTTCTTCAAGGTCGTCCTCGACCTCAACCAGATCCTGAAGAGTGTCTTCAAAAGTATTTTTATCAGAGAAAATGGAACCGATGGCAAACTCAATCTCATCAGAGTCAGCCCATACTGTAGCGATATCCTGCTTAACTTTTGCGCGGATTATCTGCACGGCAACCATATCAAGTGGATCAGCCATGGCAATGACAACGGTGCCATCATCTTTAACATCAATGGGAACTATTTGATGAAACTGGCACACTTCTTCTGAGATTTTGAGGGCCATGCCGGTAGCAAAGGAAGCGATACCCTTTAGGCTGGTCATTTTCAGACCAAAGGTACCATAAATCTCTGAAATTCCTTCAGCCTGTATTGCGCCTAGGCTTGGGGAGGTTTCTTCTTTAACTAGTTCCATTCTACTTTCTCAGTTGTTACCACCTGCAATTAATAATTCTTTAGCTATGCAATGTAAACAAGATTGAGCGAATGTGAAAAGGGGAATATGTCGTTGTTTTGTTACAGGCAGTAGTGTAATCGTGGTCGAAATTAGTTCTGGATTCCCAGCTTCTTTAATTTCAAATGCAGATGTTGACGACTCAAACCTGCAGATTGAGCTGCCTTGCTGATATTCAACTCAGCTTGCTGTAGCAGGGCTTGAAAATATATCCTTTCAAACTCTTCCTTTGCATCCGCGTAATTGTCAACCTGGTTGTTCTGGTTGAGAACCAGCGTACCTCCACCGCTTAATAGATGTGAAGGTAAATCCGAAACCTGAATGGAATCTCCCTTACACATAATCATAGCATTTTCTAACACATTCACCAATTCACGGATATTACCTGGCCAATCGTGGGTATTGAATACTTGAAATGCCTTGGGAGCAATTCGAGTAACATCTTTACCCATAGCGCTGGACAGGCGTTTTAAGTGATACTCAATGATCACGGGTAGGTCTTCTATTCGATCTCTCAGAGGGGGTATCTCTATGTGGAAGACATTCAGACGAAAATATAAATCCTCGCGAAAGCGCCCCATCTTTACTAACTCTTCAATATTTTGATTGGTTGCTGCTACAACACGAAGGTTGAGGGGAATTTCTGTATTCCCTCCAACGCGTCTAATGGTGCTGGATTCAAGAACACGCAATAGTTGTATTTGGAACTCAGGTGTAGTTTCAGTGATCTCATCCAGGAAAATGGTTCCATTGTGAGACTCCTCAAAAACACCCTTTTTACGCTCATTTGCTCCAGTGAAAGATCCCTTTTCATGACCGAAAAGCGTACTCTCCAGCAGGGTACCAGGAATACTTCCACAGTTAATGGGAATAAATGAACCTCTATTATTGCGACTTTGTTGATGAACCTGACGGGCAGCGACTTCCTTACCTGTACCTGATTCACCAGTAAGCAGAACGGTTGTATTATAATCAGCAACTGTGCTGATCTTTTCAAGAATGCGCTGCATGACTGCTGAATGGGCTTCAATTTCAAGATAATCAGTATGTCGCTTCAGTTCCTTTTTTAAGGCAATATTCTCACTGCGGATACGCTTTTCAGACAATCCACGCGAGATTCGAATCTGTAATTGGTTTAAATCAATAATTGGCTTGGCGAGATAATCATAGGCACCATGCTGGATACACTTGACAACAATATCCGTGTCCTGGATAGCACTTACCATGATAACAATAAGCTGTGGATTCGTTTGCTTAAACTGCTCTAATAACTTCAGGCCACTAATTCGCGGCATGTTGATATCAAGGACAGCGACATCAAAATCTTCCTTCTCGAAAAGTTCTATAGCCTCTTCAGGCTCAGTCGCGGTGGATATATCGTATCCAAGATCACTTAAGAAGTTTTCAAAAAGATGGGTGATGTCTGGCTCATCATCAACGATGAGTACTCGGGCATGATTTTTTTGCTTACTGTTCATAGTCGCTTCTTACATCTGCAGTTTTTTAAGTCACTTTTCCAAATTATCCCATCATTTAAAAGGGAATGATTTAATATAGGGCAAAAATGTCCATTGTGTATTATAAATGCGACAATTGTAATATTTTATTTCCAAATTTGAAATTTGTCACATTTTAGGTAACAAATCCAAGGAAGGGGAGTGTTAAACGGTTAATAACTATTAAGATGAGGGCTGGGATAGAAGTGGGTTTGCAGTCAAGCAGGTCTCCCACCAACCTAATCCACTTGGATCCATGAGGTGTTTTAATGTGGTCTGACTGAGTACATGATCCAGGACAGATTGGATGGCACACCAGAAAGATCTAACAGTGCAATGATCAAAATGAGCGCATTGATTGCCGGTGCCAGCGTAGTGATCACAAAAGCCTTCCCCGAACAATTTTCCGCCCAAAACCTCAAATACCTCGCTGAGTAAAATGTCTTCAGGTGCCCTCGCCAGAGTGTAACCACCATCTTTCCCACGACTACTTTGTACAAATCCATTCATACGCAGTATGCGAACAAGCTTAGCCGTATTGGAAGGGGTGATTTGCTCAGCTTTGCTTATAGCAGATATACTACTGCCGCCCAACTCAGTCTTACGACCGATATGGAGTAAACAACGAATACCATATTCTTCTTGAGCGCTAAGTTTCATTTTAGAGTAAACCGAGTTGGAGTAAACCAGCTTCGCTTATCATATCCTTATGCCATTGAGGTTCCCAGACAACTTCCACATCGGCGAATTCCAATTCCTGAACTTCCTGCAGGATTTGCTGTTTTACTGAGATGGGTAGCGAACCAGCCACAGGGCAATTCGGGGCAGTCAAAGTCATCTTTACATAGGCTTCGAGTTCCTCTGTGACCTTGACATCATAGATCAAACCCAGATCATATATGTTTACAGGGATCTCAGGATCATAGATAGTCTTGATCGTAGACACGATCTTGTCCTCAATTTCTTTGAGATCAATTTCAGGTATATTATCGTTCATATATGGAATCCAATTATTTTTCTATTCAGTTGCAGCAGTTTCAATGGTACTGTCCAAAGCATTCATGAGTGTATGCCAGGAGAGACTGGCACATTTAACTCGGGCGGGGAATTCCTGTACGCCAGCGAAAACAGCCAACTTTCCAAGTCCTTCTAATGCACTTTGATCAAGTTCTTTACCAGTGACTAGATCATGAAAATTTTCAAAGTAATGCCGAGTTTCCTCTATGGATTTACCTCTGAGGAATTGTGTCATCAGGCTGGCTGAGGAGGTAGATATGGCGCAACCACTTCCCACAAAGGAAATATCTTTAATAATGCCATCGACCACATCAAGGAAGAGTTCCAATTTGTCTCCACAGAGTGGATTATGCCCATTGGCATGGTGAGAATGCAGCTCAAGTTTCTTGAAATTCCGCGGGTTTTTATTATGATCCAGGATGACTTCCTGGTACAACTCTCTCAATTCTGTCATTAGCCCATGAGCTCCTTAACCTTGGTAATCGCCCTGGTTATTTCATCAATCTCCTCGATTGTATTATAAAAAGAGAGTGAGACCCGAGTTGTGGCGGGAATATTGTAGTAATCCATGACAGGTTGGGTGCAGTGATGACCGGTTCTTACAGCGATACCCTCCATATCCATGATGGTTCCTACATCATGGGGGTGAACACCATCCAATACAAAAGAGATGATGCTGCCCTTGTGAGGTGCTGATCCAATAATTCGAAGTCCTTCAATTGCCGAGAACTGTTGGGTGGCATAGGCTAATAGTTCCTGCTCATACTCATCTATGTTTTCAATACCCAATTCAGATATATAATCGAGTGCGGCTGCCATTCCAATGCTGCCCTCGATGTTCGGAGTACCTGCTTCGAATTTATATGGAATATCATTGTATTCAGTTTTCTCGAAGCTGACATTCAGGATCATGTCTCCACCACCCTGATATGGTTTCATATTGAGTAAGAGGTTCTCTTTTGCATAGAGAACACCAATACCGGTGGGCCCATATATTTTGTGACCAGAGAATACAAAGAAATCACAGTCCAGTTCTTGAACATCTATGGCCATGTGGGCAATAGATTGAGCTCCATCCAGTAACACTGGGATACCCAGCGCATGAGCCTGTTCAATGATGCGGGTTACATCGTTTAAGGTGCCCAATGAATTTGACATATGGCTCACTGCAACGATTTTCACCTTTGAACTAAGCAGGTCAGGCAATAAACCCAAATCCAATTCCCCATTTTCCAGCAGGGGAATAATCTTTAAAAGTGCACCGGTTCGTTCTGCTGTCAATTGCCAGGGAATGATATTGGAATGATGCTCCATCTCAGAAATTAATATCTCATCCCCAGGCTGGAGCAGCGGTTCCAGGTAGCTGCTGGCCACCAGGTTTACCCCTTCTGTCGTCCCACGAACAAATACAATTTCTTCAATCTTACTCGCATTGATAAAGCTTTTTACGGTTTCGCGCGCTCCCTCATACAGGGCGGTTGACTTTTGACTGAGATGATGAACACCCCGGTGGATGTTGGCGTAATGTTTCGAGTACAAATCGGAAATTGAATCTATGACCTGCTGAGGCTTTTGAGTTGAAGCTGCGTTGTCAGTGTAGATGAGTGGCTTACCGTGGACTTTGGTCTCCAGTATGGGGAAATCACTTCGTATTTTCTTGATGTCAAACATTAGGAGTAACAATCTCATCTAATGAAGCCGCAATTTTGCTTTGCACATAAGCTTGCAGCGATGCAATATCAATTTCCTGAGTCACCTCGGCTGCAAAGGCTCGTGTGAGCATAAGCGCAGCATCTTTTTTATCTATCCCCCTGGATTGCAGGTAGAATAAGGCATCTGAATCCAATTCACCAACGGTTGCACCATGGGCACACTTCACATCATCGGCAAATATTTCCAGTTGGGGCTTCGTGTCTACACGCGCATCCCTGGAGAGAAGCAGGTTCTTATTGGATTGTTGTGCGTCCGTTTTCTGAGCCTGTTCACGAACCAGAACCAATCCATTAAATACACCTCGGGCTTGGCCATTAAGAATTCCACGAAAATGCTGATCACTGCTACAATGGGGTTGTGCATGATCCAGATAGGTTCGAACATCAAGATGTTGATTTTCATCACCTAGATAAACACCCCGGAGTACAGCTTCTCCTCCTGGACCTGTAAAACCAACTTCCAGATTGGAACGAGTCAGCTTTGAACCAAGTAAATATTGATGTGACTTGAATGTCCCTGACCCTGAAACTCTCACAGAGGTATTGCAAACATGATTTGTTTCAGCATTCTCGATGCTAACTCGGTAATAGTCAAGACCGGCTCCATCATCCAGCTGGATATAGCCTGCTGGAACTGTAATGACAGCCGCTTCACCTATTGATGCGTATTGCTCAACAATTTTTAAATGACTATTCTCTGCCAATCGAATGACATTTACTGGATTTGTAAACGCACTCACGCCATGAGCAGTTGATACGTGAATTATGTGGAGAGGCGTCTCGCTCTCCACATTTTTTTCCACTTCAATAAATAGTCCATTTTGAGAGAGACCCAGAGCGATATGCTGAAAAATATTGTCATCAGTTAAGGTTGATTCAAGTATTGTGTCTTCAGCCAACTGCAGTGCGTTACCCTCAAGCTGTGAAAGATGGGAAATACTCAATCCTGAACTTCCCAGATGCTCCAATTTATCTGAATAGTCCGCGGAGTATTCGCCGTTGACAAAAACAATAGTGTGGGCATCGGGCATAGCCTGCTTAAGACCCTCAATAGATTCGAGGTCTAATGCAGCACTTGTATCTTCAGCCGGGCTTGTGTCAAGTAGGTTACTTAGAGGAGTGTATTTCCACTCCTCATCCTTACGGGTTGGGAAAACACCTGCAGCTAATCTGGACAGGGATGGAGTCCTGAGTGCATCTGAAAAAGCAAATGTCGAAGTGGTGCCAACCTGCTGGTTGATCCATTCTGAAAAATTATTTCTTATTTGTGCCACAATCGATTCCTCAACTAGACCTGAGACTCAGCTTTTTCGATCAACCAGTCGTAGCCACGCTCTTCCAGTTCCAGAGCCAATTCTTTGGTACCTGACTTGATTATCTGTCCATCTGACAACACATGCACGAAATCAGGTACGATGTAATCCAGAAGTCTTTGATAATGGGTGATAACCACAAATGCATTGTCAGCTGAGCGTAATTTATTTACACCACCAGCCACAATACGCAGGGCGTCAATATCCAAACCTGAATCGGTTTCGTCGAGAATGGCCAGAGTGGGATTCAATACTGCCATTTGTAGAATTTCATTCCGCTTTTTCTCACCACCTGAAAAACCTTGATTTACAGGGCGCTTGAGGAGATCCGCTTTCATCTCTACCAGTTTCATCTGCTGCTTGATGAGTCCCAGGAAATCAATGGCATCCAACTCTTCTTCACCGCGGTGTTTCCTAATTTCGTTCAGAGCTTTTTTCAGAAAGGATGTATTATTAACACCGGGGATTTCAATAGGGTATTGGAATGCTAAAAACATTCCCTCACGCGCACGAATTTCAGGTGCCATATCCAATAAGTCCAGACCCTTGTAATGGGCAGATCCTGAATCAACGCTGTAACCTTCACGTCCAGAGAGAACATGAGCCAGTGTGCTTTTTCCAGAACCATTGGGACCCATAATAGCATGAATCTCTCCAGGCTTCACTTCAAGGTTAAGCCCTTTTAAAATTGGCTTTTCCTCAACAGATACTTGTAAATTCTTGATGGATAACATCTATTTCCCCTCTCCTAGAGCTACAAAGCCGCAGAGAATATTTGTGGTTGTTGTAATACAATTCATTTAAAAGTTGATAGAACTCATTTAACCAACCGAGCCTTCCAGGCTGACGGCCATCAGGGCCTGGGCTTCCACAGCAAACTCCATGGGGAGTTGCTGAAAGACTTCCCGGGCATAACCAGATACAATCATTCCGACGGCATCTTCAGTGGAAATTCCCCGCTGATTTAAATAAAATATTTGATCCTCAGAAACCTTTGAGGTGGTGGCCTCGTGTTCAACCTGTGCTGTGGGATTTTCAATTTCTAAATAGGGATATGTGTGGGCGCCACATTGATCACCAATAAGGAGGGAGTCGCACTGAGAATAATTGCGAGCATTTTCAGCCTTGCTATTCACTTTGACGAGACCTCGATAGGCATTGTTGCTTTTTCCGGCAGAAATACCCTTGGAAATGATCAGACTGCGTGTGTTCTTACCCTGATGGATCATCTTGGTGCCGGTATCCGCCTGCTGGTAATTGTTGGTCAGAGCAACTGAATAGAATTCACCTACTGAGTTGTCACCCTTGAGGATGCAACTTGGATACTTCCAGGTAATGGCAGAACCAGTTTCAACCTGGGTCCACGAAATTTTTGAATTGTTACCACTACAAAGTCCACGCTTTGTGACAAAATTGAAGATGCCACCGACACCTTCCTTATTGCCAGCATACCAGTTTTGAACAGTGGAATATTTGATCTCCGCGTCCTCCAGGGCTATCAGCTCAACAATGGCAGCGTGTAACTGATTTTCATCACGCATGGGTGCAGTACAGCCTTCCAGGTAACTCACATAGCTACCTTTATCTGCAATGATCAGGGTACGCTCAAATTGGCCCGTCTTGGCAGCATTGATCCGAAAATAACTGGAAAGCTCCATGGGACAGCGTACACCCGGTGGGATATAAACAAAACTGCCGTCACTGAAGACTGCTGAATTCAGTGTTGCATAAAAATTATCAGTATAGGGCACAACAGTGCCTAAATATTTCTTGACCAGATCCGGATGATCCTGGATGGCTTCACTCATCGGGCAGAATATGATACCCAATTCATTCAGCTTATCCTTAAACGTCGTAGCAACCGACACACTGTCGATAATGGCATCCACAGCAACCCCGGCCAGTAATTCCCGTTCTTCAAGGGGAACACCCAGTTTATCGAAGGTTGCCAGGAGCTCTGGATCAACCTCATCCAGGCTTTTAGGTGCGTTTTCATTCTTTGGCGCGGCATAGTAGTAGAGATCATCAAAATTAACCTCAGGATAGTCCAGCTTGGGCCATTTAGGCTCGGTTTGCTTGAGCCAATGTCGATAGGCTCTGAGACGCCACTCCGTCATGAATTCGGGCTCATTCTTTTTGGCCGAGATCATACGCACGATATTCTCATTTAAACCGAGGGGGAATTCTTCCATCTCGATCTCAGTTGTGAAACCGTATTTATATTCCTGATCCGTTATGTTTTGTATGGTTTGCTGCTCATCACTCATAGCAATATTTTCATCATTATTTGAGGTCGATTTTTTTGATTCGTCTATCATTTCGTGGCAAGTAAAGCATATTGTACAAAAAAGTCAAGATTAAATAAAATTACTCCCAAAATAGCTCCATATTTTGATAAGGGTATCTGGTTTGAAACAGAATCATTGAGGTATATCTCTCATGGCAGATGGCTGAATATGTTTCCAATTGTTGTATGGTCGATTATGTTTAATGCTCTATTGGGAACGGAATAAACGAAATGATAAAGAAATCTTTTAAAGGCATAAATCCAAAAATACATCCCGATGCCTGGGTTGCTGAAAATGCAGTCATTATCGGTGATGTTGAAATAGGCGCTGGTTCCAGTATCTGGTATAATGTGATTATACGAGGTGATTTAAACAAAATCAGAATCGGTGAAAATGTCAATATTCAAGATGGTGCTATCCTCCATGTGGAATCTGAAGATGGACCCTGCTTGATTGGGGATCGAGTAACTATTGGGCATCAATCGATAGTCCATGGCTGTATTGTAAAAAATGACGCTCTGATTGGGATGGGAGCTACTGTCTTGAGCTGGGCAAAAATTGATGAAGGTGCTCTGGTTGCAGCAGGTGCCCTCGTCAAAGAATACGAGCACATCCCGACTAGAACACTTTGGGCTGGGGTTCCCGCCAGGCAGAGAACAACGATAGATGATGATATGTTCAAGCGCATGCAAACTGGTTGGAAGCACTATGTCGAGTTAGCAGAGAGTTACAGGAGTGAAGATGATACCCTATCAGATAATTGAAAAAAAATCGAGGGGTCAACAGCTCAGCCATAGTGAAATCAGTGATTTCATACTCGCCTATACCGATGGGAGTATCCCGGATTATCAGATGTCTGCTTTGCTTATGGCAATTTTCATAAAGGGGATGAGCACCGAAGAAACCCTGTCCCTCACAAAAGTTATGCTGGAGTCCGGTGAACAAATGGATTTTAGCTCAGCCCCTGGGTTTGTGGCTGATAAACACAGCACGGGAGGTGTAGGTGACAAGGTATCCATCTTACTCGCGCCCATCCTGGCTGTTTTGGATATACATATACCCATGATATCAGGTCGGGGACTGGGGCACAGCGGTGGTACCCTGGATAAATTGGAATCCATTCCCGGGTTCGATGTGAATCTTGATTTAGATGACTGGAAAGAGATGGTCATCAAGGAACATGTTGGACTGATTGGTCAAACTGGTAATATTTGTCCAGCAGATAAGAAAATTTACGCACTGCGAGATGTCACTGCCACGGTGAGATCCATCCCACTGATTTCTGCCAGCATCATGAGCAAGAAAATTGCTGAGGGCATCCAGGGACTGGTCCTTGATGTGAAAACAGGGAATGGTGCTTTCATGCAGACCCCGGCAGAGTCCCGAGCCTTGGCCAACAGCCTGGTTTCAATCGGTAAAGGCTATGGGATAAAGACAACAGCCCTGATTACCGACATGAACCAACCCCTCGGTTCAGCGATTGGTAATTGGTTTGAGATGGAAGAATCTGTGAGAGGACTTCAAGGAGATGGTCCTGCCGATCTTATGGAGGTCACGTATGCTCTAGGTGCTGAGATTTTGAGAATGTCTAATCCGAACCTCTCTGAAGCGGCGGCCATTGAGCTTCAGAGCAAGACAGTCGCGGATGGCTCAGCCTTTGAGAAGCTCAAAAGAATTACTGAACTCCAGGGTGGTGATCCAGGTGTTTTGGATGATTTGAGTCAATATCCTAAAGCAAAGTACTCCCAGACTTTAACGGCCACGGAATCAGGATATCTCTCACACGTTGATACTATGGCGCTTGGTTTTGCAGGTATTCAAATAGGAGCGGGTCGTCGTAAAATCACTGATGCAATTGATTACTCAAGCGGCATGTATATGCATGCCAGAATTGGAGATAATCTTGGTAGGGGTGATGATATAATAACGGTTTATTCCAATGATGAAAAAGCTCTGGAAGAGGTGATGGCCAAAGGAGAGGAATACTTTTCTATAAATCAATCTCCACCAGAAATACCCCCACTTATACTCGAAAGAATAGAATAACCCCCACCACAAAATACTGAGTTAATCAAAGTTCGATTTTGTTCACTTTTCTGGTTTGAAGAGGAGCTTTCATCAACTATATGATCCCTTGATGATAAATGTGATCTTAAATAGGACAAGTATCCCCATATGTTAAGTACGAATAATGTTAGTTTGACCTTTGGTGGTCAGAAGCTGTTTGAAGATGTAAACATTAAGTTTACACCAGGAAACTGTTATGGGCTCATCGGGGCAAACGGGTCTGGAAAGTCAACTTTTCTTAAGCTTCTTGCCGGAGATATCGAGATGCAAAAAGGCAACGTAAGCATCGGTCCAGGAGAGCGGATGTCCGTACTTAAACAGGATCAGTTCGCCTATGACGAATTCACAGTGCTCGAGACAGTTCTCAAGGGGAATGAGACTCTATTTAACATCATGCACGAAAAAGATGCGATTTATATGAAGCCTGATTTCTCAGATGAAGATGGAATGAAAGCAGCCGAGCTTGAAGCTGAATTTGGCGAAATGGGTGGCTGGGAAGCTGAGTCCGAGGCGATGGTGCTCCTGGCAGGTTTGGGCCTCGATGTGTCATACGCCGAACGTACAATGAGAGATCTTAAGGGATCTGAAAAAATCAAGGTATTGCTGGCTCAGGCTATTTTTGGAACTCCCGATATTCTGCTGCTTGATGAACCGACTAACCACCTTGACATAAAGGCGAAGGATTGGTTGGAACAGTTTCTACTCAGTTTTACAAATACTGTGGTGGTTGTTTCTCATGACAGGCACTTTCTTAATAAAGTCTGTACCATGACGGCTGATATTGATTTCGGAAAGATCACGACTTTTGCTGGTAACTATGATTTCTGGAGACAATCCAGCGAACTCGCTCAGAATCTGAGAAATAATCAGAACAAAAAAGCTGAAGATAAAGCCAAAGATTTAAAAGCTTTTATCTCACGCTTCTCAGCCAATGCCAGTAAATCCAAACAGGCTACGTCTAGACAAAAACAATTGGAAAAATTAGAGTTGGGAGATATGCCCGTCTCCACCAGAAAGTATCCCTATATCCACTTTGAACCGAAACGTGAAGCTGGCAAAGACATTCTCACAGTTGAGGGTTTGACCAAGACTATTGAGGGTAAGAAGGTTCTGGATGATGTCTCATTTCATATTGCCAGGGGTGAAAAAATCATTTTTCTAGCTGAAAACGAATTAGCTACTACGACTCTTTTTAAAATTCTCGCAGGTGAAATGGAAGCGGATACAGGTTTTGCACGATGGGGTGTTACCACGGCGCAATCTTATTTCCCCAAGGACAATACTGAATACTTTGAACCAGGGAAATACAATTTGATCGATTGGCTCCGTCTATACTCTGAAGATCAACATGAACCTTATATACGAGGCTTGCTTGGACAGATGCTGTTCTCTGGCGAAGATGCCTTCAAGAAAACCAATGTTCTATCTGGAGGGGAGCGGGTCAGATGTATGTTTGCCAAGATGATGGTGACCGGTTCAAACGTGCTCATGTTCGATGGTCCAACCAATCACCTCGATCTGGAAAGTATTACTGCCATCAATGAAGGGCTCATGCGCTTCAAAGGAAATATTCTGTTTACATCCCATGATCATGAGTTCAACCAGACCGTCTCAGATCGCATAATTGATCTTGATGTCAAGTCTGTGGAAGTCAATGCTTCAAGCTATGATGAATATCTGGGGCTACACTAAAACCAGGCGTAAATCATTTCCACTAAACTGTGGGTTTAAAGACCGCCAAATTTTTTAGGGCTAAGTACATATAAGCGTGGGAGCTCGTCGACATGCTTGTGACAAGCCACAATTTCTCCTGAAAAGATCATATGGTCACCGGTTACAAGGCTATCCTTCAAAACACATTCATAATTTAAAGTTGCTTCTGAAAGCAGCAGACCATCGATCATGGTGGCTTGCTGAGTCCGCGTTCCCAGTTCAGCCAATTTATCCATATCTCTACCCGATTCGGAGCCAAACAGCTCAACCTCGGCGGCCATTTTCTCGGATGGGAAGCTAATCACGAATTCATTTTGCTTGGACATGAGTTCATAGGTATAGCGTTGGAAGCCGATGGAGATGGCTATCATACGAGGTTCAATTGAGGTAAGCATCACCCAGGAAGCTGACATGGGATTGTATCGTCCGTTCTCATCCCTAACGATTATAATGCTGACCGTTTCAGGATACTGTAGGGTTCGGCTGTCACGGTAATCTGTAAGTTTCTGCATGGTGACAGTTTAGGCTTTTACTCAATACTTGTCATGAACAATAATCGTAATAGCAGTGGAATTTAGATAATCACACATTTAAAATCGTACTCGTTTAAACATGGAGATGGATATCAAATCCATTACTTTAGTAATAGGGTTAAATAGTATCATGTATAGTTAATAGCTACAAAGTCACTATTTTTGACTTTAGCAAAGAAAATGTTAGTCTTAAGTTAAATCCAATACTAAATTTTTGTGCAATAGCAATCATTATCATAAACAATGATTATTTTGGTATAAAGTAATGTTTGGAAAAGGAATAAATTTTAAAGGGGACTAATGATGGATGTGAAATTAAAACAACAGGCTAGCGCAATTACCGAATTGACATTTGATCTATTAAGATGTTGCGAAGCCAAAGAAAAAATGTTTGCCAAAGACCACGGATTAAAAGTTGCAGAGTTTCGTTGTCTGAGAATTGTTGAAGCTGGTAAATCGTACTCTGTGCAGGAACTGGCTACCAGCATGCACCTATCCCCAAGTCGTTTGACCCGAATTATCGATGGTCTCTTTGCCGAAAAGTTGGTGGATAGGGTTCAGAGCATCGAAGACCGTCGTTTTGCCAAAATCAGTCTTACTAACAAAGGTCAAACGCTGGTTGGAAAACTGAAGGAAGAGTACGCCGATCTGCATGGCGAAATGCTAAAAGATATTTCCGTTGAAGATCGCGATAGAATATATCAGGGCATCTCTTTAATGCAGGGATTGGTCAGCACCTGGTTGGTAAAAAACGCCTGATTCGATTCATTATTTGTGAGAAAAAGTCCGGTTCTTGCCGGACTTTTTTTATTTAACGCATGGAACAATTGACACTGTTAAGACTTGGACAGACAGGATGAATAAGCTAGCAACTTTGTGTTACATACGTGATGGTGAAAAAACCTTGATGCTACATCGCAATAAAAAAGCCAATGATATGCATGAGGGCAAGTGGAATGGTCTCGGTGGTAAAGTTGAGGGCGGTGAATCCCCGGAGGCATGTGCCATCAGGGAAGTATTAGAAGAGTCAGGTCTAGTGGTGTCCAAACCACAATATAAAGGTTTTATCACCTTCCCAAATTTTGATGGTGAGAATGATTGGTATGTGCATGTATACCGTTTTGATGAGTTTTCTGGAGAGTTGATAGATTCTCCAGAGGGTCATCTCCAGTGGATTGCGAAGGATGAGCTGCAGCATATTCCTCTCTGGGAGGGTGATCGGATTTTTATGGATTGGCTCGATCAACCAGGTATTTTCTCCGCGGTTTTTAATTATGAATCAGGGAAACTTCTTAATTGGAATGTCACCTGGTATTAAAGTATAATGTATTATGTTATTGAATCTTATGGGGAATCAGAAATAAAATGAAAAAATCCTTTATCCTATCACTACTCTTATTGCTAGCAGTGCCTATGCTTTTTGCACAGATAAAATCAATTTCCGGTACTATCAGGAATTCGGTTACTCTTGAACCTTTACCCTATGCGAATATTGTTATTAAAGATACGTATCTGGGCGGGACTTCAAATGTGGATGGATATTTTTATCTCAGTGGTTTATCGCACGATAGTCTCCAGGTCGTTTGTTCATATATGGGGTACAATTCTTTTAGCAAACAGTTCTTTTTTGTAGATGATACACATATCATAATTCCAATCCACATAGAACCACAAACCCTGGGTGGGGAGGAAGTTGTTGTGGAAGATTCCCTGCTGGCAACTTCTGAAATCGAAATTACCTCACAACTTCCTGGACCAGAGCAACCCAAAGATATCGTCTTAAAAAAACCAGAGAATCTTGAAAATGCTGGATTTTCATACGAGCTCATGACACCTACCAGATGGCTCCATCCTACAGGTGAATTCACCCGCTATGTTATCGATGGCGTTCCTGTTGAGAATACAAGACACCTCTATAACATCTATCCTGCTTTTAATCTTGATGCTGTTAAGCACATTGAGAATCATGGGGCTGGTAACATAAGACAATCAACGACTGACCTGATAAGTACTACTGAATTGATTTATAAAGAGGGTAACCGATCAAATATGGATGTCAGGGCAATTTTGGGACTGGTTGAAAGTGGACTCACTACTTCAGGTCCCCATCCTGCAGGGGGCTCCTGGTATTTTTCAGGACGTCGCGTTGATTTTGATGCGATATACTCCTTAAGCACTACACAATCTGATAGTGTGTATAGAAGATTCAAACCCGATTATTATTTTTATGATTTGAATGGAAAAATCACCTTTGATATCAGTGAAGATACCAAGGTGTCAGGCAACATGTATCTCACCTTTGATAAGCTGCATTGGCTGGGAGCACAGGGCCGCAGTGCGCATTCAAGTTGGTATAATAGTTTTGTTTCCGGTCTTATCCAGCATCGCTTCAGTCCTCGTCTGGCGACGTTGACCAATGTATATGGAAAGACCTATCACACTTTTTTGAGAGCTGACCAAATTCCTTTTGGACTATCGCAGGATTTAGATGGTGACTTCACCAATGGCTTGAACACCTATGGAATTTCTTCTCATGCTGAATATTTTCTGGGCGGGAACAACATGGTTTCTGCAGGATTCAGTGCTGATATGTTAAATTCTGACCTGGCCTATGTTGATTCCAGTACCGTAAAGGATGTTTCTGGACTGATATTCAAGGCCAAAGCTGGTTACCGCTATACTCTGCCATACAACCTGTCTACTGATCTGGGAATGCAAACCGTCTACTCATCCTTTTCTGAGAAATTGGTTGTCAATCCAAGCCTGCGTATTGATTGGGCGCCATCAAACATTTATGCTGCATATTTTTCAATTGCCCAATCTACCCATACCAATCGAGAGATATCTCTATCCAACACCTTAAGTCAACCTCTATTTGATATTCTAATCCCAGTGGACAACAGCCTGGAAATGCCCGTCGAGCTTGGTGTCAGTTTCGGCGGTAGTGTCATGCCTCGCATAGGTTATGACTTATCCGCAGATGTTTTTACACAGCTGTTGGATAATCCTGCACTGCTCGATAGCAACTGGCAGGGAGATTTTTCTGCCCAGGATAAGTGGCTGGTTCCCTACGATGCGGGTCTCATTAGTGGGCTTAATATTTCTTTGGAAAAACTTACCCCTGGAATTCGCGGTTTGGCCAAATATAGGTTCTCCACGGCGACCCTCACTGATACTTTGGGCGCCAAGGACTTACTCCCCGGACACAGGCAGCATGAATTCTATTTGATGCTGGATGGTAAGTTCCGAGACAACATGGGCTACAAAATGGATTTCTCTCTGGCATCAGGTAAACGATATTTTGACAGCGATCAAGATTGGAAATGGTCTACAGCATATCATCGACTTGACTTGTCGTTCTACCGCAAGGTTTCATGGGAGCGAGTGAATGGAAAAGTCAGTCTGAAGCTAATCAATTTGACCAATAGAAATAACCTTGACTTTGATGAAGGCAGCTGGGTCACAAATAGCCTCCAGGATAGAACCTTTGTTCTATTGCCATTCATGCCGACCATCAATTTTGATTTCGTTTTTTGAGTTAAAAAAATGTGTAAATAAAAAAAGGGCTGTCCAAACGGATAGCCCTTTTTTTATGGAAGATTCTAGCCGGGGAGATCCCCTGGAGTCATGAGTAAATCCTCCATTAATTTCAATTCTTTGATACCAGATACTAAAACATCAGAATCTGTTTTGAAGTTTTCCTTGCTCAGTTTTCCATCATAATCCATCTTTCTCAGGATGTATTTGATAGTATTCAAACGGGCCAATTTCTTATTATCAGATCGAATAATAGTCCAAGGGGCAATAGTCCGGTTGGTTTCCGATAACATTTGAAATTTCTTCACAGAATACTGATCCCATAAATTTTGAGCTTCCATATCAACTGGAGAAATTTTGTATTGCTTGAGAGGATCTGTCTCTCGCGCTTTGAATCGGGCGAGTTGTTCTTCTTTGGAGACAGAAAAATAGAATTTAAAAAGCTTAATTCCATCCTTTACCAGCATTTGTTCAAACAATGGGACATCTTTGATAAAGCGCTTATTCTGTTCATCTGTGCAGAAACCCATGATTGGTTCTACCATGGCTCGGTTGTACCAACTACGATCAAACAGTACAATTTCACCACCCGCAGGTAGATGTTGGATATATCTTTGAAAGTACCATTGTCTTGTTTCAACATCACTGGGTTTCTCCAGAGCAACTACTCGGGCACCACGTGGGTTCAGGTGTTCTGTAATTCTCTTTATCGTGCCACCTTTGCCAGCTGCATCTCTTCCTTCAAAGATCATCAGGACTCTGAGGTCATGTTCTTTCACATGGTTTTGCAGCTTGAGTAATTCTATCTGCAGTCGTTTGAGTTCAAGCTCATAATCCAGGGTTTTCTTTTTGACATAAACAGCCACACGCCCTTTAGATTTAGCGGCGTCCCTGTTCTTTGTGGCGGTGCCTTCATGCAGATGAATCTTTTTTGGTTTGTCAATCGCAGCGGGAGTTGGTTTTATCTCCACCTTAACCGGGGCAACTGGTTTAGCATCTACCGGAGATGGAGCCTGTTTGACAGGGGGTCTTGGGGTTTTTCTACTGCCCGTGGGGACTGGTTTTTGGGGTGGCGTTTTGTTGTCCATATTCTTAACCCTTCTTATTATCCAATAAATCGACCGTGTCTGCGTCGTTGACGTTCCATTAATTTCAATTCGCGATCTCCGGAAATGACAACATCATCATTGGGCTGGAAATCTAAGCTTCTACTTCTCCCACGATAGGGCATTGAATTTAAAATTAATTTCATTGTCTCCAATCTGGCAGAATGCTTACTGTCAGAACGAATAATATACCATGGTGCCTCTTTGGAGTTAGTCTTTTGAAGCAATTTGAATTTTTTTGCTGTAAACTCATCCCATAGATCCTGAGCTTGTAAATCCACCTCGCTCAATTTCCATTGACGTAGCGGATCGTTCATACGTCTCTCAAAGCGACGGTTCTGTTCTTCCTTGGATACTGAAAAATAGAGCTTGAGTAGTGTGGTCTTTGAATCATGGATAAAATTATTCTCATATGAATTAACGGTATCAAGAAATTCGCGATACTGTTTTTCCGTACAAAATCCCATAACAGGTTCTACCAGGGCACGGTTATACCAACTGCGATCGAAAAGGACAATCTCACCCACTGAAGGAAATCGCTCAATATATCGCTTAAGATGGAGTTCGGTTTGTTGTCGGTGAGAGGGTTTCCCAGGAACTTCAACACGATAGCGTTTCTCGTTCATATACCGGGTAAGACGACGAATCGTACCTCCTTTTCCTGAGGCGTCTCGACCATCAAAGAGAATAATCATCTTTTTCCCGACTCGTTCGATGTGTTGTTGAAGCTTGATAAGTTCTGCCTGATAGGGTTTCAACTCTTCATTCTGTTGGTATTTCCCCAGAGCGGCATTGACGATACGCTCTTTCTGTTTCTTTTTGAGAACATCCTTGATCTCATCCATACCAGCTTTACCTGAGGTAGGATCAATTTTTTTCTCAGCCTTGCTAATGACCGAACGAATGGTATGTTGGGGTTTTGGATCAGAAACAATACCTTGATCTTTTTGCTCAATATTTTCTTCTTGGGTCATTCCATTCTCCCGGGAAATTGTATATCTAAATTATTTGCTTACCCAAAAATTGATCTGAGAAAGTCTCGCTTGGCTGCAGCGCAATGGATTGGAGGGATTACACGTTAATTCAGGTCGGAAAAATAATATCAATCAATTATATTTCTTTTTATTCGGACAATACGAATAATTCCCCAGTCCGATGTCAAATTCCCCCGAATTTTTAAATTGCTCGAGCCTTTCAGTCAAATCATTCTAATTGAATTCGTCGAACAACACCTTGTAGGTCACATAGGAAATTGTTTTTGCTTCAACTCCAGGAGGTAATTTTACCTCAACCCTAAATAGTGAAGATTCTCCAGCAGAGAGTGAACTCTCACTGATCACCCCTGAATAGAAGGAATATGGTTCACCACTGATGTAGGAGGAATCCTGGGCAATAATCGTAGTACGCTTATCATGCAGGCGAAAGCGAACTCTGACGAAATCTGCACGCCGCATACCTTTATTGGTAACCTGTCCGATAAATACTCGGCTATCAGCATGGCGTTGATCCTCAAACTCACCTTTTAACACTACATCTCCATGGAGACGGTCAAATGGTTTCAGCTCTTTTATATTTTCCTGAACAATGGAAAGGGTTCCAATATTGGTCTGGACGATAATTTTGTCTAAATCTTCTGAGAGAATTTTACCTTGAACAACCGTCCCGTTTTTTAGAGTAATCTCGCTGATTTTTTCAGGAAAATTCACAAGGCGTTTGATCTCTTTACGAATTCTGGGTGCACTCAAATCATCATACTCACGAAGCTGAAGACGCATACGATCCATATCGCTCTGGATTTGGCGGACCTCGTTACGAAGCTCCTTGACGAGACTATCAGATCCACGGACTTCCACGCTAGGTTGGAAAAATTCCCGTTTGTCGGATCCCTCACTGGTTCCAGATGTCTTATTCTTTTTCTGGGCGAGACCCACGATTGGAAGCATGATTATCAAGATGAATATCAGGATTGTTGATTTATGTCTTTGTACAGTCATTATTCACGCTCCCATTCGCTTTGGGTTGTGCGAGCAACATGCTGCATTTTTTGCTGAAGTTTCGGGTCGTCAATATTTGCAACCATATCCTTAATATCGTCATAGAATATAAAATTATCAGGATTACTCAGGATGTCGATTAATTGAGTCGTTATCACCGGATCTTTATAAACTGAAAGTGATGTAAGCGCTCTTTTGCGAAATCTACTCGGCATTTGATCATCACGGGCAACCTTTACCAAGGCCATCTTTAGCTCTGGATCATCGAAATTGCCCAGGGCTGAAGTGATGGCATCCAGCATCCCATAATAAGTAGCCTGTTCATCGTGTAAGGCATTAATCAGACTCGAGAGCAGACGCTCATCTTTCATCTCATCCATAAGTGAGATAGCATAAGTCTTGACTTCATTCTGGGTGGCTGGATTGTTCAACATTTCTGCAAGGAGTCGAGCGACAGCAGGGTCATTTTTAGTCGCCAGGATTTCCACAGCTAGATTTCTAATTGAAATATCAATTTTTTTATTTTTAGCAATGGACATGAGGATAGGCACAACACGTGCGTCATCCATTTTGCCCAGAGTGAGGGTTAAATTCTGTAAAAATGAGGCATAATCTTCCGTAGCATCAGCATATAATTTTAATATGAGTGCCACAGAACGAGCATCAACCTGATCCTCAACTATACTGAACATTTCATCGCGAACTGTTACATAACCCGCGCGACTAACAGCCATAGCTTGAAGAATGGTTTTGGTGTTTTCAGTGTCTTTGGTTTTACCCAGTGCCTGGAGACCGGTTTGAAATAGGGTGTAGTCCAGATCGCTTCCATCTTTGAGTGAGTTCCTGATGGCTTGTAAACCAACTGGGTCATTTGATTCAATAACTTTCAGCATGGCCTCTTTACGAATATCGACAGTCAGAGTTGGGTCTCTATACATACTAATTAAATTGTTCAGAGCCTTTTTATTCCCATCTCTATAGTCACTGTATGCCTCATCAATTCCAGCTTTCGTTGCTTCTCCACCTGAGCTACAATTGGTAAAAGATCCAATGGCGAGTCCAAGCATCAGGATCAATAGTACTTGTTTGGATAAATTCTTCATGTTGAAATCCATCAATTTCTATTCAATAATGTCGTGAAAAGTATCAAATCAGTTTATCGATAATACGGCTTGAAGTCAAGGTAATTCCCTTTGTTCCAATTGCTTAACAGGCCATTGCTTAAGTGATAGATTCACTCCATCAAAATGCCCATAACTGAAATAATTGAGGAAATCTCCAATAGTGAGAAAGGTGTTTTTATCGAACATTTTCAATTTTGGATAATGAATATGACCGGTAATGACAAAGTCAGCACCCTCTGCAAACCTATCCTCTGCAAAGCCATAATTCTTGCGTATGAGGTTCAAATGGTCAAGACTGGTTTCTTTATGGTATTTTTTACGACTGCCTCGGGATAGCCAAGTAGCAATCCAATGGGTGGCATTAGGATGTATCAGCCACCTGAAACCCCATATGAATAGGGGGTGCTGAATAATACTACGCAAACGATGATATCCGGTATCTTCGGGATCAAGACCGTCACCATGGTTGAAATAAAATTTCTTGTCAGCAAATTCAAGCGTAGCCGCTTTCGGATAAATCTTCACACCAATGTTATCTGATAAAAATGATCCAATCCAATAGTCATGGTTACCACCAAAATAATGAATTTTTATACCAGCATCCACGAGCTCCTTCATTTTTGAAAAGACATCGATATAGGCCTGGGAAACCACCTGGCCGTATTCAAAATAGAAATCGAACCAATCACCAACGATAAATAGAGTTGCATTTTCAGATTTGATCTGGTCTAAAAGCAGAAAGAGTTCTTTGCGACGTTCCCGCTCAACATCATCAAGCTGAATACGTAAATGGACGTCTGAAAGGAAGTAAGCTGTGTTTTTCATGTGGTCAAAATAACCAACATCGAGTAAAGTACTATGCGAATTGTCGGCTATTCATGATCACTTAAACGTTATAAGTTGGTTGTAATCAGGCTACCTGAGCGTTTGACAAGTATGAGGACAGGGCTTATCTTGATTAGAATTATTGGAACCCAAAGGAGCTCCCGGCATACACCATAATATGAAGAATATAAATTCCATAAAGAACTTCCTGCTGACTGCTGCTCTGGCGTTGATTATTTTGGTCAACCCGGTTGAAGCGAAATACGGGAAAAATAAAGTGCAATATCGCGGGATGGATTGGTCGTATATCCAGACACCCCATTTTGATGTCTATTTCTATGAAGGTGGTGAATCCATTGCGTATTTTGCTGCTGATGTTGCAGAAAAATCCTACGAACAGATATCCTATCAATTGGATTGGCGCTTAAGTAAACGCATTTCCGTACTGGTATATAATTCACACAATGATTTTCAGCAGACCAATGTGACCCTTGGTTATTTGCAAGAAGGGATTGGCGGATTTACAGAGTTATTTAAAAACCGCGTCGTGTTGCCCTTTGAGGGAAGCTATGAACAATTCCGGCATGTTCTTCACCATGAGCTGACTCATGCTGTGGTCAATGACCTCATTTTTGGAGGTAACGTACAATCTATCGTATCGGGGAAGATGAGGGTGAATATTCCACTCTGGTTGAGCGAAGGCTATGCAGAGTATTCATCTCTGGACTGGGATTCAAGAGCTGACATGATTATTCGGGATGCTGCTATTAATGGCAGTTTACCTCCCATACAATACCTCAACTACTACATGGCTTACAAGGGTGGCCAAAGTGTTGTCAGGTATATTGGAGAAACGTTTGGTGTAGAGCGTATTGGAGAAATCCTGCACGAGACACGCCATTTCAAGGATGTCCCCAAAGCCATAGAAAATACTCTTCATCTAGATCTAGAGACCCTGACCGAGAAATGGCACTTTGCAGTGAGGAAGGACTATTGGCCAGATATTGAAGGTCGAAGTAATCTGGATGATGTTGGTCATCGTCTAACAAATCACACCAAAATTAAAAATTATTTTAATGTAAGTCCGGCTATTTCACCCAATGGTGGTAAGGTCGCCTTTTTATCAGATAGATCAGGATATGCAGATATTTATGTGATGTCTTCGGATGATGGTCGCCAACTTACCAAGATTATTTCGGGCCAGCGCACTGCTGAACTGGAAGAGCTGAAATGGTTGAGCCCCGGTTTATCCTGGGCACCTGACAATCGTCATCTTGTATTTTCAGCCAAATCTGGTAATGAGGATGCGCTAATATTCTTTGATACTGAAAAAGAAACACGCCGTATTCATAAACTGGGTCTGGACGGAATTTTCACGGCGAGTTGGTCGCCAGATGGAAAATCAGTCGTATTCTCTGGCTTGAATGATGGTGCCAGTGACCTGTTTCTTTTCTCAATTGAGACCAAAGAAGTCACTCAACTTACTCGAGATTTATTCTCTGATACTCGTCCAACCTGGTCACCTGACGGGAAAGAGTTGGCTTTTGTTTCTGACCGCGGTAACTCGTTGCTCACGGGACTCATTTCGCCTGACTCTCCCCAGGCACGTGATATTCTCAAGAATCATGATTTTCGCTCGACAGATATTTACACCTTGAACCTTGAATCTGGTCATATCAAACGGATCACCAACACACTTGGTAGTGAGGACTCTCCTAGCTATGCCAACACCAGTTCCAAGCTGGCTTATACTTCTGATCGAAGTGGAATTTGGAATATCTACTTCCATGATTTTGAAACAGGTCTTGAAACCCCTGTAACAGATATTATGACTGGTATTTTCCAGATAAGCTGGAGCAAGGATGATTCCAGGCTTGTATTTGCTGGTTATGAAAAGGGCGGATGGGATATTTTTACCATGAATAATCCCCTCGAATTTAGCAATCAGACAAGTACACCATCATTTTCAAATTATTTGAAGCGGAAGAACATTCAGCTGGATCTCACCTATACCGACAGCGTGCCGGAACCCAAAAAACGAATTGTTAACCCCTTTGAGTCCCATGTGTTTGCTTATAATAATCAATTTGCTGAAGCAAAAAGTACTACAGCTATTCCTGAGCCTATCGTGCTGAATACTATAGACAGTACGGGTGCTTACGAAGTTAATAAGTACAAAACCCGTTTTACTGTAGATCTGGTTGACGCTCAGGCAGGTTACTCCAACTTTTTTGGCGTACAGGGTAATGCATTAATGGTTTTTTCTGATATAATGGGAAATCACCAGATTCAATTTGGTTTTGAATTGTACAGGAATCTGGATAACTCAGACCTGATGTTGGGTTATGACTATCTACCCAACAGAGCCAATTTGCATATCATGTTGTATAATCTACCGGATGATTATGTGAGCATTTCTCCAGATTATTATTTAACCCTATGGCACTTCAGGAAATACGGATCTGTCTTTGGTGTTGATTATCCCTTCTCGAAATATTCTCGTTTTGAATCCAGTCTGAACTGGTTGAATATCTACCAGAGCGTGAGCTACCTTGATATATACGAGGATCGCGATAATGCCGTGTTCTCAACGAATCAAACTTATGTACTTCCAGAAGTTAAATTGAGTTTTGATAATGTCTTGTACGGCAGTCTGTATCCCATATCTGGTTGGAGAATGGAAACAAGCTTCCGTTTCTCACCCGATATGCCAAACTCATCGCGACAATTTGCTACAATGAGAACAGACATTCGCAAATATTTCAAAATTGCACGCGAGTACTCCTTTGCTGTGAGAGCATCTGCAGCCAGTAGTCATGGTAAAAAGCCTGAAACATTTTTAGCAGGTGGAATGGCTAATTGGATTAATTACAGATTGGATAATGGTTACATCGATTATCTCTCAAATTATGAAGATCTGTATTTTTCTGAGTATGTCGTACCAATTCGCGGTGTGCCATATTTTGCATACACAGGAAATCACTATGCCGCCTTGAATGCAGAATTTCGATTTCCATTTATTGAATATCTCTCAGTAAAATGGCCTATTTCGATGGTTATTGGAAATGTCAGGGGAGAGTTATTCAGCGATTGGGTGAAAACCTGGAATGCGCAGCAAATTGATGGTCTCAGCGTTGGCGAAGCCCTTTTTGAGGATCAGAATAACAGCTATTGGGGCACTGGATTTGGAATGCGCATGAATCTGGGCATTTTTGTACTCCGCTATGATATGGCATTTGACATGTCTGAAGAAGGCTACTGGGATAATCGTCAGCATATCTGGTCGCTTGGTTTGGATTTTTAATGCTAAAATTGATTCGGCTGCTTGGCCGGGAAACTATTGGGCTGGTCGCAAATATTGGTGAAGTCTTCATCTTATTTTGGCAGGCTTTAAAAAGTGTCCGGTACTTTCATCAAGACCGAATCCTTTACAATGAACAACTTTTTCGACTGGGAGTTAAGGCACTTCCTCTGGTGAGCGTCATCGCTGTTTTTGCAGGTGCCGTGGCCGGTTGGCAGGGTGCCTACCAATTGGAAGACACACTTCCACCACGCTTTTTTGGGCAGATCGTTGCTGTCGGGATTTTATCTGAAATGGGACCAGTTCTCACGGCTCTGGTACTGGCCGGACGCAACGGCTCTTCCATTGGCGCTGAGTTAGCCACCATGAAGGTCACAGAGCAAATTGATGCTCTTGAAGTCATGGCCATTGATCCAATTCGTCATCTGGTAGCACCACGAGTGGTGGCTATGATTATCATGATGCCTTTATTGGTTGTGGTTGCTGACATTATTGCTCTTTTTACTGCGGCTCTGATTGGTGATGCATTTTTTAATATCAGCGTCACCATGTTTTTTAACTCATTTCAATCTGTATTCGTAGTTACTGAAGACGTTATACCAGGTTTGGCAAAAGCTTTAAGCTTTGGCATCTCAGTCGGATTGATCAGTTGCTGGGTTGGTTTGAAAGCCACTCGGGGGGCCAGTGGAGTAGGTCGAGCTGCGATCCAGGCTTTTGTGATTTCCGCCACCATTATCCTGGTCAATGATTACGCTGTAGCAACCCTCGTTTTTTAAAGAAAGTCAGAAAAAAAGAATATGGCCAAAAGTAAGACTGTATATGTCTGTGACGACTGTGGTGCCGAACATCCTAAATGGGTTGGAAGGTGTGGTAGTTGCGGTGCCTGGGAAACTGTTAAGGAGTTTAAGCAATCAAAACTCAAAGTTTCATCCAGTGGCCAGAGAGCAGAATTAAAACCCCTCGACAAAATTAATCGCGATGTTGAAAACCGCATTAAAACCACTCAATCAGAGTTTGATTCAGTAGTTGGTGGAGGGCTCGTCAAGGGTAGCATTATTCTTTTCGGAGGCCAGCCTGGAATCGGAAAATCAACCCTGCTCCTACAGCTAAGTGGACTCATGGCCAGATCTGGTCACTCTGTTTTGTACTTTTCCGGTGAAGAAAGTGGCGAGCAACTCGCCATGCGGGCAGATCGTCTCGGTGTAAAAGCTGAAAAACTCATGTTCGCCAATGATTCTATTGTTGAAAATATTGCCCGGAGCATCGGTGAACTTAAACCGGCAGTTGTCATCGTTGACTCAATCCAGACTGCCTATTCCGAAGCGGGTGAAAACCTACCGGGTAGTATCAGTCAGGTTCGGGAAAGTGCCGCTCAACTGCTGCGAATTGCCAAGGAAATGAATGTTTGCATCATTTTGGTGGGGCATATCACTAAGGATGGCTATCTCGCCGGTCCTAAAATGCTGGAGCACCTTGTTGATACCGTACTCTATCTGGAAGGGGATCGTCAAACCCAGGTCAGACTCTTGCGAGCAGCTAAAAATCGATTTGGCTCAACCAATGAATTGGGTGTGTATGAAATGGCCAGGGAAGGGCTCATTCCGGTCGAAAATCCTGCCAAATTATTTCTCTCTCAACGTCATTCAGATGTGAGCGGAACGGTTGTTGTGACCAGCCAGGAGGGTAGTCGTACTTTTTTTCTGGAAGTTCAGGCTCTGGTGGCCAGTGCTTCATATGGTAACCCCCAGCGTAATGTTACAGGCTTTGACCTGAGAAGGCTCCAGATGCTCCTGGCGGTTTTGGAACGTCGGGCAGGATTTCAACTGGGCACTCAAGATGTCTTCATAAATGTCGTAAGTGGATTGAAAATTGCAGAACCTGCGGCAGATCTGGGAGTGGCTATTGCCATTATTTCCAGCCTTAAGAATCGCGTGATAGATGCAGGAGCACTCATCATTGGTGAAGTCGGTCTCGGCGGTGAGGTACGCAATGTGGGACAAATCAGAAGACGAGTAGAGGAAGCAAAGAAACTTGGTTTTAATCGCATTATTCTTCCTTATGGAGAGCATAAAGGCCTTACAGATCTGGGGCTTTCAATTGTTCCTGTACGGAGTTTAAGTGCCGCGGTCGATGAACTATTCTAATCAAAATATTATAAAGAGCTGATGCATTCATCATGAAAATGGAAGCTTTAATCACTTGTCCTGACACCAAAGCGCGGGCAGGTCGCATTCAGACAGATCACGGTTCAATGAACACTCCGGTGTTCATGCCTGTGGGTACGGCTGGCTCGGTAAAATCATTATCGCCAGTGGATCTTGTTGAAACAGGATCCCAAATAATCCTGGGCAATACCTATCATTTATTGCTACGCCCTGGTATGGAGATCATGGAATCAGCCGGTGGCCTGCATAAGTTTATGAGTTGGAGCGGACCCATTTTAACAGATAGTGGCGGTTATCAAGTCTTCTCTCTCGGGCAACTCAACAAAATCACAGAAGAGGGAGTGGTATTCCAATCACGTCTGGATGGATCCAAGCATAAGCTGAGTCCGGAGATTAGTATGGATATTCAAAGGGTTCTGGGCTCTGATATTGTCATGGCCTTTGATGAGTGTACATCCTATCCAGCAACTATCCAGCAGGCTAAAACCTCCATGCAGCTTACGCACCGTTGGGAACAGCGAAGTCTGGATTATTTCCGCTCCACCCAAGCCAGGTATGGTCATCAACAACAGCTCTTTGGTATTGTCCAGGGTAGTGTATATCCCGACTTACGTCAGGAGAGTGCAAAAGCGCTGGTGGAGATGGGTTTTGATGGATACGCCATAGGTGGTTTGAGCGTGGGAGAACCCAAGGATGATATGTACGGAATCACCGATGTGGTGACAGATATTCTTCCCCAGGATCAACCTCGCTATCTAATGGGAGTCGGAAAACCTGAGGATCTTGTTGAAGCAGTGAATCTGGGGATAGATATGTTTGATTGTGTGCTGCCTACCAGGAATGCTCGACATGGAATTATGTATACCTGGGATGGTCCTGTTTCACTAAAAGCTGCCCGGGAGAAAGCTGCCCACATCCCGCTGGATGCAGACTGCGATTGCTATAGTTGCCAGAATTTTAGCCGGGCTTATCTTAGACATCTTTTTAAAGCAAACGAACTGTTGGTTTATCGTCTTGCCAGTATTCACAATATCCATTTCTATCATGAGTTGATGGCTGCAATGCGTAAATCAATATTAGATGGGAATTTTTCAGCATTTAAGCAGGAGTTTTTCGCCAGATATAATTTGAAGCGAGCGGAGGTCAACAAATAGTATGGAGATGCCCCTCACACCACAATTGATTGAAGCTGAGTTTGTAGCCCGACCCAATCGTTTTCTTTCAAAGGTGAAAATTGATGGAGAGGTGGTTGATTCACATGTTCCTGATCCAGGTCGTCTAAAAGAATTGCTCTTTCCAGGCGCACGGGTTTTGGTTGAACCCAAATCTGGGGAAAATAGAAAAACAAAATTTGCCACGGTTATGGTCTATTCTGGCGCTGAGCTTATTTCTATTAATTCGCAACTGCCCAACCGATTTACCCGCTACTGTCTGGACAATTCACTCATTCCAGAGTTTAAAGGTTGGAAAGTGAAGCAGCAGGAATACACCTTTGGTAAATCTAGATTTGATTTTTTACTCGAACGGGATGGCCACGAGAAATTGTTGGAAGTCAAGTCAGCCACACTGGTTGAGGAAGGCGTAGCCAGGTTTCCAGATGCGGTAACCTCAAGGGGGCGTAAACACGTGCTTCATCTTGCTGATTCAATCACGCCAGAACGCTCAGCAGCGGTCTTATTTATTATTCAACGCTCAGATGCCTTATCTTTCGAACCACATTGGGGGCGAGACCCGGAATTTGCCAGGGCACTTCAGGCTTCAATTGAAAGCGGTGTAGAATTGGTTATATATACGACGCATTTACAACCGAATTCAATGACGCTTGGCGATGCAATACCCTACACCCTGGAGCAAGAGAATGCCTAGATCCATCACAGCTTTTCTTTTTTCTGGCCTATTGTTATTTATCATTTTGACTTGCGCAAATGAACGAGCGATCACAGGTGGTCCTGAAGACAAGGAAGCGCCTCTTATCGTCTTTAGCTTGCCGGAAAATGAGTCAGTCCAAGTGGATCGGAATACTGATATCTTGATCAAATTCAATGAACAAATGAAAAAATCAACTTTTGAGTCCTCGCTTCAAATTTGGCCGCGACCTCCAGGCGAATATGAAATTAAATCAAGTTGGACCTGGCTTAAGATTCATTTTAGCCAGCCGCTTGACTCCAACGAAACTTATCTCCTTACATTGGATAAAGGTGCCCAGGATTTGCGAGGCAACGGACTTGCAGCCACCTATGTTATGGCCTTCAGCACAGGTGATGATTTAAATGCAGGCAGATTGACCGGAACTATTTCTGGTTCCGCTGATATTAAGAAAAATGGTGATCTGCTACTCTATCGTCAGTTTGATACTGACCTCTCTGATTTACGGCAACTAGAAGCTGACTATGTTTTTCAGCCTGATGACGCTGGTCATTTTGAATTGCCTTATCTGGCTGAGCGATCCTATATGCTGTTTTACCATTGGGATAGAAACCAGAATAAGTTGATCGATGGGGATGATTATTTTGGTCGACCTGAAGTTGCTTCGGTTTGGGCGAGATCAGATAGTGTACTGGACCAACATAAAATATGGCCTCAGGTTATACCCCTGGAAAGTCTGAAACTACTGGGTGTTTCTCAGCTCGGTGAACAATTCTTAGAGATCAGGGCAAACCGCATGGTCACCCGCGAGAGTCTTGAATCTATTGATGTATTTATCAATAATGTAAAGACGCCCATCCTGGGAGGTTCATTGGTAGAAGATGATAATTTTGCCATGCATCTGGATCTGGCCAGTCCTTTGATGGATAGTACCCAGATTTGGATTCACAACTTTCAGGATACCAGCGGGTTCGAACTCAATTCGGATACACTCACTACAAACTCTAACTCCACTTTTGACACCCTGGCTCTGGGGACAATAAAGGTGAATTGGTGGGATGAAGACAAGACCGACGACTTTAGAATTCGCCTGGAGTCCAATCTACCGGTACTCTTTAAATCTGATACTGCTTTCACTATTGTGGATCAGGAAGTGGATTCAGTGAGAATATTTGGGTCTTTGGATAAACTGAATACCATGGTCTGGACTTTTGCACCCGACACATCTTTGGAGGATGGAAAAACATACCAGTGGCAAATAGATACACAACATATCTATGCAGCCCTGAACGGCTATGATCTTGATAGTCTCATGACAGGAGTTCTAAAGACCGTTAATCTTGATTCATTGGGTAGTGTTAAGCTTTTACAAATGGGAGTACACGTCCTGGAGTGTCGCTTGACAGGCAGGGACATTGATCGATCATTCAAACTTAAGCCGGGAGAAGCAATCATCATTGATGACTTACCGGCCCAAACTTATGCACTGGTTGCCTTTATTGATGAAAATGGTGACGGTCGCTATATGAGTGGTGGCATGGGTCCGGCGGCAAAATCTGAACCCTACTGGTTTTATCCAGACGAGATAAAGGTCAGGGCTCGTTGGGAAACTGATCTGGGGATCTGGATATTGCATGAGTAACACTATTGATTTTTATAAGTACGTTGGGGCAGGCAATGATTTTGTTGTTTTTGAAAGCTGGAAGGGTGAATTAAAACTTGCGGCACAGCAAATTATAGATATTTGTGATCGGCGTTTTGGAATTGGTGCAGATGGCGTATTGCTTCTCAAGGCGCATCAGACAGCGGATTTTCAAATGAATTATTATAATGCAGACGGTTCGCGGGGCGAAATGTGTGGGAATGGCGCGCGCTGTTTGGTGAGATTTGCTGAATTGATGGGTCGGGTAAAATCCTCAGGAACTTTTTTGGCGGATGATGGGATTCATCATTTCAACATTCAAGATGATCTGATAGACGTGGAAATTATCGTCAATGGGCAACTACTAGATTGGGAAATTCCCCAAACAGGGTGTGGATTTATTGATACTGGCGTTCCCCATTTGGTCATTCCCGTATCAGATATAGTTTCAGAGGATCTTGATCCTCTGGGTAGAGAAATGAATTCCCATGCAGCACACCCACAGGGCATCAATGTGAATATTGTGGAGAAATCCTCCGAAACTGTCAGGGTCAGAACCTGGGAACGGGGTGTGAATATGGAAACTCTGGCCTGTGGAACGGGTGCAGCTGCTACTGCGATTTTCGCACGAGAGAAGTGGAATATTGAATGGCCAATTCAACTCTCCTTTCCAGGGGGAGATCTGGAAGTAGATTATCGTGGAGATCAGTATTGGTTAAAGGGACCTGCGCAATTAGTTTTTAAAGGTCATTTATCATTATCCAGACTTTATCGTAATTAGGAGAAAAGAGGAGATATGTCTTTCTATGCAGTCATAATGGCAGGTGGCGTTGGTAAGCGATTCTGGCCACAGAGCCGTCGTGCCACTCCAAAACAACTTCTGCCCATCGCAGGGGATGAAAGTATGCTCCGCATGACCCTTGATCGGCTTAAGAATTTAACTGAAACGGATCACATCCTTATCATCACTAATTCTGAGCAGGAACAAGCTATTCGAAATGAATGTCCTGAATTGCCAGAGAACAATATTCTGATTGAACCAGAAGGGAAGAATACGGCCCCAGCCATTGGCTTGGCTGCAATTATCATTCAACATCGTGACCCTGATGCCGTCATGGGTGTCTTTCCCGCAGATCATTTTATACAAGATGTTGACTCTTTTTCAGATTATATCCGCCAGGGAATTAAAGTGGCTGGGCGCATGAAAGGGCTGGTTACTTTTGGTGTGGTGCCAACTCGTCCCGCTACTGGATATGGCTATATTCAGTTCCATGATCGCACAAACCCCGATGAACCAGTATATGCAGTCAAGGCTTTTGCTGAAAAACCTGACTATAAAACGGCCCAGTTATTTGTGGGAAGTGGTGACTTCTTATGGAATAGTGGCATGTTCGTGTGGGAGGTTGGTTGTATTCTGCAAAGTTTTCAGGATTATCTACCAGAAATCTGGGACAGCCTCGATAATATTAAGGGTGCCATCGGCAAACCTGTCTGGGATTCAGTGCTAACTGTCGAATGGGCTACTCTGAGAAGTATATCAATCGATTATGGCGTTATGGAGAAAGCCCGAAATGTCTATGTGGTTAGGGTTGATTTTTCCTGGAATGATGTAGGCTCATGGGATGCTGTTCATGAAATGCGAGAGAAGGATAAGGATAGAAATGTCTCCAGGGGTGAAGTGATTTTCCATAGTGCAGAGAACAACCTGGTATATGCTGAAGGTAAAACTGTAGCCATCGTAGGTGTAGATGATCTGGTAGTGATTGATACTGAAGACGCTCTGCTGATTATTCCCAGGGGACAGACTGAACGAGTCAAGGATCTCGTTGATGGTTTTGAAAAAGAGAAAAGGGACTCATTGCTATAAATGAAGGCTGAACGTATAAGAGATGAATTTGAATCTCTCGCTGAAAAATTGGGATACACCATTCGCTATGAAAAGGGTGATTTCAAAGGGGACGCCTGCCGCATTAAATCAGAGCAGGTCATTATCATTAACAAACTCATTCCTATCACGCATCAGAACTACGCATTTTCCCGAATATTTGCTGATGAAGATCTGTCTCAACTTGGTATCCTGCCTGTTTTGAGATCCATGATTGAGGAAGTCGGGGGTAGGGTAGAGACGTTGTTTGACCAGGGAGAGCAACATGCTTAGACGTGAGGAACTCCTGGTTTCGCTGGCTTTAATATTCATCATTTCAATATTGGGGTATTTGGTAAATCAGTTCCTGGGATTTGGTGAACATCCCATCCTGGCTAATGTGGTCTTCGCCACCATCATCATCAATCTTTATAGACCCCTTCGGTCGCGTGGGCGTAAGCTTATCCTGCGTCTCATTGCTTCTTCTTATTATGAACGGAATGAGAAATTCAGAAATATTCTGGATGATCTTGAAAAGGTAGAAACCTATCGAGAGATGCTGGATATGGTTCCAGATACCTTGAAATATCTTTTTGAATCTGACATTGTGGCTCTCTTCGTTCGTCGCAAGGGCGTTTTTAAAATCGAGTCTTCAATCGCACCTAAACCCATTTTTCTTGATGGTCTAACCCTGGATAGTGAACATGAAATTCTTAAGAAACTCATGGGAACCAATCATCATCTTTTAAATGTTAAATACAGCGTAAACGATTTACATACCCAGCCTCTTAAAGTGCCAGCTATGGATTATCGTAGTTTTAAATTGTTCCAATGGGCCATCCCCTTGAAAGCGAATAACCGCTTGGCTGGATTCATTCTCCTTGATAAGATGCCTATGGATATGCAGGCAAGACGCTCAGGCACCCTCTATAATTTTGTGGTGGATGAAATAGCTGTATTACTTGAAAAGCGGAAACTATATCATCGTATCAAGCTAGAAGCCCGTAAGCAGGAAGCACTGACACTGATTGCCAGTAAAATGGCAGCTACCAGAAATACGACCACAATTTTTAATTTACTTCTCGATGAAGTGAATGCCATTGTTCCCTATGATGCCTGTGGGGTTTTCCTCGCCTCAACTGAAGGTGTGAATATTGAAAAATTTCTTCAACGGGGCTATGATAGTCGCCGACTCAACCCACTGAAGCTGAAAATCGGGCGAGGCATCGTTGGTCGCTGTATTGCCACTAAAAATCCTATTTCCATTCCAGATGTACGACGGGAAAAAGAATATCTGCCAGGCAGAAGCGATACACGTTCTGAACTGTGTGTTCCCATTGCTGGTGGTTCTATGATTTATGGCGCCATGAATTTGGAATCGAATCGTGTCTCAGCTTTTAGTGAGGATGATCTGGATTTTCTCCAGACCATCGCCACCCAGGCTGGAGTGCTCATGGAGCGTTATAAGATTGATAAGCATGTCAATGTGCAAAGTGGTTTGAGTGAGGATATGGCTAAAGCCGAGAGTATTCAAAAGTCGCTGCTTCCAAACACGATTCCTGTCCATGATGAAGTTTCCTTTGATCTACGCTATATTCCCTGTCGGCAGATAAGTGGTGATTTCTATGATCTTTCCAGCAAAACAGAAGATGTTTTTAGCATTGGTATAGGCGATGTGGTTGGCAAGGGAATTTCCGGTGCTCTGATCATGTCTAATTTTTATGCAGCTTATTTGAACGAAACTCAGAAGAACCTGCCACTGGCAACTCTGATGAGTAACCTCAATAAATATTTAACCAATGAAACTGAGCTTGATGAGCAGATCACCTTCTTCCTTTCAAAAATGGATGTGGATGAGGGTGTTATTCGCTATGTGAATGCTGGTCATCCTGCTCCGCTCATCTTTCGTAAGGATGGCAGCGTGGAGCATCTGGAATCTGGAGGTCCCCTTCTTGGATTTGATCCTGAATTCACCTATACAATGGGTGAGATCAAGCTCCAAAATGATGACCTGTTGCTCTTGTATACAGATGGGATTACAGAAACAGTTGGTAGTGCAGGTCAGTTACTGGACGAACGCGGTCTTATCTCAGTCATTCAGGATCACCTCGATCAGGATGTCAGTTCCATCGCCAGCCAGCTCCTGGAGAAAATTGAAAAATTTAACCGCAAATCTTCTTTCGAGGATGACGTCACATTTATTGTGGGACGATATACGGGTAATCCAGCAGAAGTGGCTGAGAACCCAGTTGGAGCATGAGCATAATTCGCCATTTGTTTTACCTGCTAAGCTGGTCACAACCCGTTATGGATACCCGAATATGAGGGCTAAAAAATGTCTTGCGAATCCTCAAATTATAGAGATTTTTGGAGGCTCATTATTTGAGCTGAATTTTAATTATATATGCTTCTCTGCAACCAAAAAAAAACCAGTTTTCATGCCATCTCTCGTGGTGTGAGAAATTTAATTATATACGCTTAACATTATCGAGGAGTTGAGAATGAAAGATTATTTGACAAAGGATATCCGAAACGTTGCCATTGTCGGCCACGCTTCGTCAGGTAAGACCACCTTGACAGAAGCAATGCTGCACTCTGCAGGTTTAACCACACGGATGGGGACCATTGCAGAAGGAAACACAAAATCTGACTATCGTCCAGAAGAAATCGAACGTCAGTGTTCAGTGGGTACATCATTGATGACCATTGAATGGCAAGAAACAAAATTAAACATTTTAGATACACCAGGGTTTACTGATTTTGTTGGGGATGCTTTAAGTGCTGTACGGGTTGCCGATACGAGTCTTATTGTTGTTGATGGAACTCATGGTCCCGAAATGGGCACCGAAAATATGTGGAATTATAGCAATGATTACCACATTCCTCGTACCTTTGTTGTTACCGGGCTGGATAAGGAACATTCTGACTTTCACAAAGCTTTTGACCGCATTAAAGAGAATTATGGCAACCATGTCACCGCATTGCAGCTGCCTGTCAACGAAGGCATTGGCTTCAATAAAATTGTGGACATTATCCGCAAAAAGACACTGGTTTTCAAAGATGACAGTGGAAAATACACCATGGAAGATCTTCCTGAAGCAGTTGCTGATGAAGTCGAGACCATGTACACTGAGCTTGTTGAACAGGTCGCCGAATCTGATGAAGCTTTGATGGAAAAATATTTTGATCAAGGTGAATTGTCAGAAGATGATTTACGCCATGGTCTACGCGAAGCCATCATACATAAGCAAATCTTTCCCGTGTTTTGTACGGCTGCCATATCAAACACTGGTGCCTCACGGTTAATGGAGCTGATTCAGAAATATTATCCATCACCGGCTGATATGCCAGCTGCTATAGCAGAAGATGGAACTGAATTGCATGCTGATGATCCCAAAGATACCGCTGCGCTGATCTTTAAGACTATGAGTGAAGCCCACGTCGGTGAATTGAGTCTTTTCCGAGTCTATGCCGGGCAGATCACCTCAGGTATGGACCTGACCAATCCCAATAGAAGTGGCAGCGAACGTCTCGGTCATGTTTATTCTATTAATGGTCATGATAGAGATGAAGTTCATGCTATCAATGCAGGAGATATTGGTGCAACAGTTAAGTTAAAAATCTCACATACTGGGGATACACTTTCTCATCCTAAGAAACCTGTGACCTTGAAGGCCACAGAATTTCCAGGACCAAATATCCAGTTTGCTGTCATCTCCCTGGTTAAAGGTGAAGAAGATAAAATTAGTGCCGGTCTCACATTATTGCATGAAGAAGATCCTACGCTGCTTTACGAGGTGGATTCTGAACTTCACCAGACTGTCCTTTCAGGACAAGGTGAGCTGCAGATAAATGTGGCTTTTGAAAAGCTGAAAGAGCGCTTCAAAGTACAGATTGAGCTGGTTGAACCAAAGATCGCTTATCGTGAAACTATCAAGGGCACTGCTGAGGCGAGATATCGCCATAAGAAACAGTCAGGTGGCGCAGGTCAGTTTGCTGAAGTGATGCTGAGAGTCGCCCCATTGCCACGAGGCGAGGGAATTGTATTTGAAATGACTCTGGTTGGACAAAATGTGGACCGTGTTTTTGTACCATCTGTGGAAAAGGGAATTATTGCTGCTTCCCAAGAAGGCTTCATAGCTGGTTTCCCCATTGTAGATGTGAAAGCAACTTTCTATGATGGAAAAATGCATCCAGTTGATTCCAAGGATATTGCATTCCAGATTGCCGGAAAAGGGGCCTTCCGTGATGCATGTAAGCAGGCTAAACCAACCCTGTTAGAACCCATCTTTGATGTTGAAGTTCGGGTCCCTGAAGAATACATGGGTGATGTTATGGGTGATCTGACTGCCAAGCGTGGTCGCATTCTGGGAATGGATGCCGAGGGTCATTATCAGGTTCTTAAGGCTAAAATTCCACATGCAAATCTCTTTAAGTATGCTTCAACCTTGCGTTCTCTTACTCAGGGAAAGGCTTCGCATAAGCAGAAATTCTCGCATTATGCCGAGTTGCCCAAGGATGAAGAGAGCAAGTTGATCGCTGCTCTTGAAGCTGCCAAAGAAGAGGAATAGAGAGTTAGATGATAGGTGTTAGGGGTTAGGAGTTAGCGACTTTTCCTAACTTCCAACTTCTAACACCTAACTGAAAATGATAGATATGTCCAATTCAGACAATACACCAAAACTGTGGGCACCCTGGCGTATGGAATATATCCGGTCCATCAAACAGGAGGGCTGCATATTTTGCGATAAGCCGAAAAATAAGACTGATCGTGAGGATCTGCTCCTGTATCGTGGCGAGCGCTGCTGTATACTGATGAATCTGTATCCCTACAACAACGGTCATATCATGATTGCTCCCTATGAGCACACGCACCTTATGGAATCTTTGCCTGCCAGCACCTTAACGGAAATTATGCAGCTCGCTCAGGAGAGCATGAAAATTCTCCGTGAAGAATTCAGAGCTGAAGGATTTAATCTAGGTTTGAATGAAGGTGCCATAGCTGGAGCAGGTATCGCCGAGCATATTCATTTTCATATTGTACCACGTTGGGCTGGGGATACCAATTTTATGCCTGTAACGGGTCATGCCAAGGTGTTGGTTCAGGGCTTGCAGGAATCGTACGATTCCTTGAAACCTTATTTTGATAGAATTTCGCTTTAAGCGGTTGACAGCCCATAGGACGTAGATTATCTTCGCGGGCTTTTATGATAATTCCGGAGTAGCTCAGCGGTAGAGCGAGTGACTGTTAATCACCAGGTCGGGAGTTCAAATCTCTCCTCCGGAGCATACAGAGGTAAACATGCGAACCCTCGGTAATTTCATATAATGATTTTATCGGGGGTTCGTTGTATAAGTACAATATTACCTCACCTTTATCACTACCTTTAGGGTAGTTGATTTCAATCCCATCAATTAACAGATTAAGTACTTTTCGACGTTCAGATTTTGTAAAAGTATCCCACAGCTCATCGAATTCTTTATAGATCGTCATAAGGGTATCAGCGTTAGGCGCTGGAGATTCTTTCTGCGATATCTCCTGGACCAGGTTATCTCGATAAGCCGCTTTTCCTTGCTTGAGAGTATTTAGGGAGCCGAGCTCTTCTTCGATTGGTGATGTATCATCCAGCGAGCCATTAGCAATTACATCAATTAGATTTTTTATCTTCATCTCTGTGTTGCTAATCTGTCTGTTAGTATTCTTCAGATCATTCTTGAGGCCTTCTAATTCCTTGGCTGTTGATGTTGCAATAAACTCTTCCTCAATGGCCTTAAGGAAACCCTCAGTATTGGCAATTTCTTTGATCATCCCTGCGACAACATTCTCAAGCTGCTCTGTTGGGATTGATTGAAAATTGCAGTCATTCCGTTTACCCTCTGGAGCCCTTGCGCTAAGGCATTGGTAGTATGTGTATTTCTTTTTTTGCTTACCGGTTCCAGCGGTAGCACTAACGATATCTCCACAAATCCCGCAAGTTAAAAGTCCAGCTAAAACAAATTGATCTCTTTTCGTATTCCCGAGATTCCTTTTATCACGATTGAGTGCAACGACTTCTTGAGCATCATTCCAGTCTTTCTCTGAGACAATCGCATCATGGTTTCCAGGGAGCATCTCACCTTTGAAGTGAATTCTTCCGCAATAAAGACAGTTTGTAATGAAGTTGTGGATGTGTTTTTCAGTGAACTTTCTTCCACCATTTCTAAAGGTACCATCAGGGTTGTAGTGCTTTTTATTTCTGAATCCATCTTTATTGAGAGCATCGGCAATACGTTTTGGTCCAATTCCTGACAAATACTCTCTGAATATTCGTTTGATTATTTTTGCTTCTGTGGAATTGGTGTGAAACTCTTTTTTGACACGATCGTATCCTAGAGGGGGGACGCCCCCGCCTGGCTTTCCGTCTAATGCCCTTTGCTTTGTCGCAGCCTTAGTTCTTTCTATTCCTATTTCGCGTTCAAATGCAGCGAACTGAATGAGAATACCAACAAGCATCCTACCGACAGGTGTTGTTGTATCCCACTGATCTTCCACAACTACAACCCCCGTTTTATATAGCTCAAGCTCCTCAATTAAATTGTAAAAGTCTCGTGGCACCCTGCTGATTCGATCGAGCTTAAGAGCAACGATTACATCGATCTTATTTTCTTTGGCTGCTTGTATCATCCGCATCATCTCAGGGCGCTCCAGGTCCTTTGCAGATACAGCGTCAACAAATGTATCTATGACTTGATAATTCTGTGCACCACAATAATCGACGCATCTACGCTCCTGGCTCTTAAGACTTATTCCACTTTCTCCCTGCTCTCGTGTAGAAACACGGCAATAAATTCCAGCTCTCTTTACTTTGCCCTCAGCCTTTTCGGGCTTAGTCTCTTTTATTCTAGGCATCGGATATAGCTCCTTTGCCCTTCTTCGCTTTTTTGAGCTCGAGCAATTTCCTCGCAAATATCTCAGAAACCTTTTTGCGACGTTCTTCCGGGGTCAGATTTTGATACTGTTTTAGGGAGATCGAGGAAAGAAAATGGGTGTGGGAGGTTTCTGTTTCCTCGTCATTGATGACCTGGAGGGTTTTTACCACCTTCTCAATCTTCAGAATACCTGGGTTCCGATTCAATTGATGATGTGCGCCCTCAGGTCCTTCATTAATTGAGTGCAGATATTCTATTGCCGTTCCTATCCACCGAATATCAGCATCGCAGAATTCCTCTTTGTGTTTAATAGCATACAGAGCAAGGCTTTTACCTATGCTATTGAAAATTTCGTTCGATGTAGGGGATAGTTCGATAGCATTTAGAAGGAGCTCAATACTATCTCTATATTTTTCTCCCGAGTTGTAGAACTGGGCTAATTCGACATACTTATTAAGTACAATAAGCGAATCTATACGATTTTGCTTTGCAGCATTCAACAGACCATGGATTGCCTCATAATTTGCATCACCGACCGGATAATGGAGTTGCATTTCAATCATGCTTCGTGTTGTAGAAATCATGTCACTCATATTGGATACCCTATGTTATGGTTTCAAAATACCATGGCAACCTCTAGAAAACACAATGTTTGTTTTGCAGTTTTCTATCCACTTTAGGTCAAAAAGTATCCAGTCCGGAATAAACCGACGTTTGTAGAAAATAATTCTCTGTCTACCTTCAAAGCGAATTAGTGATGACATCAGGGGCAATTGCAGAAGTTAAATGATTAATATTTATCAGGGTCACCTATGAGCGCACAGACTACATCCGAATTATTAATTGAGATATTTGATCTATCAGGTCTTCCTGTTGATGAGGTAGATTCAACAGTACAGAGATTGGTGAAGTTGCACAACCTTGATGATGGCGATAACAACAAAAACAAGATTTACGCAAAGATGTTAGGGCAGATCCCCAAGGTCTTCCCCAAGCAGACATCAACCTATAATAGTAGTATTGCAAATTATTATGACCATCTGATAAATGATGGCCAATACAATGTCGTTAAATTTAAGCAAGATCCACTGAGCCCGCCAAGTCATCCAACTTTAACACCGCCTTTGCATGCAGACATTGTAGCAAAGCTCACTCAGCAGGGTAGACAGCAGCTTTATTCACATCAGGTACGCTCGATAGATTTGATTCGCCAGGGTAAGAATGTCTTAATCACTACCCCGACAGCTTCAGGAAAAAGCTATGGTTATGTCCTCCCATTCCTGGATGCAGTCAAAGCGGATCCTCAAACTAGAGGCTTGTTCATATTCCCAATGAATGCACTTACAAATGACCAGTTTGACAAGTTGGTTGAGTTTGGTATTGGTACAGTTGCTAAATATGATGGTACTGTTAAATCACATGAGAAGAAAAAGATTCGGAATAATCTTCCGAATGCATTGCTGACTAACCCAGATCAGATACACCAAAGCATCCTACGAACACATGCTAATTGGACTAACTTCTTCAAGAATTTGAAATTTATAGTGATCGATGAGATTCATAATTACAAAGGATTTTTTGGATCCAATGTCTCGAACATTTTGTTCAGGCTGCTCGAAGCAGTAAAAAAAGCCGGAGGCAATCCTCAGATAATTTGCACTTCTGCCACGATTAACAATGCCAAAATATTTGCCAAGGAATTGGCCTGGGTAGATTTTGAGGAAGTGAATTGGTCAGGGTCTGGTAGCCCTGAAAAATATTATGTGATGCTGGATAGCATAAGCCCTAAGGGGTTAAAAGTTGGTGATTCGCAGGAAGAGTGGATTGCTGGAATATTAGAGCAGCTCCAGAAAAGATCTCCACAGTCTCTTTTATTTGATCTACTCTTGTCACTCGGGGATAATGGATTCCAGAGCATGATCTTCGTGAACTCAAGACTCCAAGCCGACCAGTTCAGAGATATAGTGCAAACCCTTTCAGTCAAATATTCAACTTTAAAACCAGAGATGGTTTGTAGCTACCATGCCGGATTATCAAATACTGAAAGACAGGAGATAGAGCACGCAATCAAGAATGGAAACAAAAAGCTTATCTTCACCACTAGTGCACTGGAACTGGGGATTGATATTGGCACTCTTGATGTCTGTGTATTATTTGGGCTACCAAAGACGAGTAATGAAATATGGCAACGGATTGGACGAGTTGGTCGTGATCCCTCTAAGTCTGCCCTGGCGATAATTGTAAATAGCTACTCCGCTGACGACATCTATTATTTTTTTAATCCTGATAGATTCTTTGATACGCAAAATCAGCCGGAAGAGCCAATTATTTACCCCTACAATGAAGCTTTGCGGAAACTCCACTTGCAATGTGGATATTATGAAGGGCTTCAGAAGCAGGATATTGTTGATAAACATTTGTGGAACACTGTTGATGCGACAATTAAATCAGAAAGTGCTTATCCCCGAATTCCAATCAGGAACAGCTGGAATGACCCTATCATATTACTTGACGATGGTGGTGCTGAAATTGGAACATTAGAGTACGAGCGTGCCTACCGAGAATTGCATCCCGGTGCAATACACAGGACCGCGACTTCAAATTATAAAGTGAAAAAACTTGTTCTTAAGGAAAGGACTGCACATCTAAAAGAAATTGAGGATGTGGAGTATTACACAAATCCAGATGTCGAGACTGTTATTGATATTGGAGCAAATCCAGTTGAGGAAATATTATCATATGGGAAATATCCACTCCTAATCGGGCGGGGCGAACTGGAAGTAAATTTAAGTGTGGGTGGGTATTGGAGAATATACCAAAATGGCGGCTTTCCCAGACGATCAAAATTAAAAAATAATTCAGAAAGAAAATTTAAGACAAAAGGGTTTTGGTTGACAATTCCGCCCAAAAAAGCAATGCTGTGGAACTCAATTATTCCTGAATTCAGCGAGAAACATAGCTTCAATATCTTTCACTCAATCGAGCATCTACTTATCAGGGAGATTGCTGAGATGGGTTATTGTGACGCATCCGATGTCATCTCACTCACTTATGCTGATCACTATAATTATCGAAATCCGATAATATTTATTTATGATAATTACCATAAGGGATTAGGCATAAGCGACAGGATTTCCATCAATATTGATGACCTAATTCGTAGAGCATATTCAAGACTGGTTAATTGTAAGTGTTATGATGGGTGTCCGGTCTGTATAATTAAGAATTCCTTTTGTGAACACCGAGAAGATTTTACTGATAAGGCCCGTGCTGTATTGTTTCTAAATTCCATGACTGGCAAACAACCCAAAAGAAAAAAGTATATAAGTAGAAATGATAGCTTGAAGCAATTTACTACCTATGGTGGGGACTATTTTAAAGTAGGCGATGAATATGCCCACGGTTGGAAAGTTATAGAAAAATCTGATGACGAATATATCCTTGAGAATGGAGCTGGTGATATAGCCTATGTCCCTTATGAGGATAGTCCTTTGTGAAATCGATTCAATTCTATGACTTTCAGTTTCGACATCGCATCGATCTTCGGGAATATTTAAAAAAATATTATTCGCTGGAGTTTGTTGGGCAGAACGGAATCTATGTCTGTAACACTGACCCCCATCTATCAATTCACATTGATGGACAATATGAAAACACCTGGGTCCAGTCGAACATTGCTAGCAATGCTAGGAGTAAAGATGGGTCGTTTCTTAAGTACGGGACGATTATTGATTGGGAATCTATTAAGCATGATTGCCCAATTGTTCAAGCAATTGAAATAGTCTCCAAAAACCGCTGCAGTCTTCCAGATTACAGGACTGCGCACTACAAGAAGTTGGAATCTATTTTTACAAAGGTTGCGACCCGCTTTAGATATGCCAGACTACCAGAAGTCGTAGATTATTTGGAAAGTCGGGGACTCGATCATACATCATACGCGGAAGAATTTAATATTGGGTCTCCCAAGTCATATGATTCACTAGTAAATGACCTGATAACAGCGAATACACCAGCCCAAGAAATCAAAGAGTTGCTTAGTGATCTATTTATTATTCGAAATCCTAGGAGCTATGAGTATTTCCCATTCGCCACAGCAGTGGTTGTTCCGGTACATGACAAAAGTAGTGATTTTATCGGGTTCCATGGAAGAAGAGTAAGCCCTGGGGGAAGCCAACGTTTTTACAATACTGGATTTCTAAAAGATCGTGCTAAGGAGATTCTATATGGAGAGGATAAAAGCAGTATTCGTGAGGCTATTGATCAGAAACAGCAACTAATTCTAACCAAAGGAATTTTTGACTTCTTTGCCTGTTACCAGAACGGTTATCATCAAGTATTGGCTACCTTAAACAAAGGGATCTCCGTCCCACAATTTGATCAACTAGTAAAATACCCGGTAACCGAGATAATAGTGGGGTTCACTGCGCCAAAAGAAAGAGATACCATCCTGGGGCTTATGCACCAAAGTCTAAACAATGTGAATCTGTCCATTATAGATGATACTCGGGACATAGATGCGATTGTAAGCTCAGGTACGAGTCTCACAAATATCATTTCAGGTGCCCTCCAAAAGATGAAAGCAACCGAGTCTGGGATAATAGCTGCTGCTATTAAAACAAGAAAAACTCGAATGGATGCTCTTACCGAACTTGGGCAGACATTTCTTGTGCCGGAAATTGATCTATCGAACCTGGTTAAGACTTCCAAAAGAAGTCCTCGGAAAATGAAGGACTTCCTCCTTGAAAGGGGAAAAGAGGGAAGGTCAGTCATTCCAGATAGGAAGTACATCCGATTTCCTAAAACCTTTATCGCTGACCTGGTACTAGATGGGTTTGGGGCAGAGCTCAGAACCCTTCTTCATTTACTAATAAAGACCAAAGGCAGACAAACACCCATTAACTATACGCAAAGCGCTCTATGCGCCGATTTGGGGCTGTCACAGGCAGTCTTGATAGAGCACACTAAGAAATTAAAAACCACAGGCTATTTACTTTGGACAAAAGAGGTGCGGATCGAGCAATTGAAGAAGCGCCGTAACAGGACTGTTGTCTTCTTGTACTACCCAAGCACAATAAAATTTTGATTGGATGCAACTATGCCAGAGAAAAAACTAGAAGTCATCATTTCAGATCAACCACCTTCAAAGCTGAGGCGGCAGGAGTATATCACTGAAACCCAGCGAAAGCAGTTCGATCGAGATATTACGAAATTAGTGAATGGGAAGGCAGCAAACTTCCTGGGAAGAGCTTGGAGCGAGAATAATGGCTCAGTGTTCCAAATATTTTCTATTGAGGGCAAACGTGTTGTGGTACAAGACCCTGATGCCACTGTAGTAATGAAGTCCATGTTTGATACAGATGGTCAGTTGAGAACAGTTGAGCTTAAATAATAAATATTGTGAAAAGCGTGAAAATAGATATAACACGCTGATTATCAGCCATTTATGGGATATATTAAATTATGGTTGGTGACGAACCTTAATTTGAGAATACAAGTTATCGACTTAATATTATTACAGATACACATGGATTATGGGCTCGCCACAATATTTATAAGTAATGGGCATGAGAAGGAGTGAAAATTGGCAAATTTGTTTCCTGAGATACTAGGTATCGAAGCAGCCTCAAATACAGAGCTCGCCAAACGAATAGTGAAGCGAGTAAAGTTAGGAAATCCTGCGGTAGTGATAAAGCCATACGAGGTTGGAGCACCAACAATTCTCAATATCCCAACTCTCACGCCAAAGAAGAGCAAAGAAAAAACTCTTTGGCAACATGCGAAGAAAGCGGTCATAATTCGTGAGAAACAAACACAGCCGAAATATGGTGGGCTACGATTTTTACATGTTTTCGTCTCAGTTGGCGATGTTGTGGAGGAATATCAATTCACACTGAGTATTGAAAACGAGTGCCCATATATGTGTGAATTTTGCTATATCCAGGGATCACTAGCTGATAAGCCAATTCCCACAATATTCACGAACGTTCAAGATAAAGGACTGTTACTCAGGGAAGTGAAAATTGCTTTGTTAGCCATGCACATGCATACACAGACGCATGGCGTAATTTACAATATCGGGTGGGAGCAGCAGAAGTGGGTTCACTGGCTCATGGGTGTGCTCAATAAGTCGATTCCTGAAAAAATATCAGATGTCCCAATCCAACAACTATTTAGTGAAAACAGAGCTGAAATTAAGAAGCTTCTAAATCAAAGTAATAACCCAAGGCTGAACGATATCGAGACCAACCTCAATAAATTTGATTTTAAATATCTTAAACAGAAGTTCAAGTTTAACTGTGGCGAGATAAACGATGCGCTTGTTTATGACCACCTGACTGATAATTCCAAATTTCTGATTGAGCTATTTTCTTCTGATGCTATGAAAAATGATGGTGCAGTCTTGCTCTTTCGGACCAAAAGTGCCAATTATGACAACCTTAAAAAGTTGACCCCTGCAGATAATATCAGGATTTCCGTGACAATTTTACCCGCGATATATGTTAAAGGTCCACCAGTGCATGTTGACCGTCTCAAGGGGGCTGATGAATTACTTAAACTAGGGTATCACATCAGTCTCAATATTGATCCGATGATTCTGACAACTGATACGGTGAATACATACAAAAAAATAATTGACGACATCAAAGTTCACTTTGATTACAGTTCTTCAAGGTTTCACCGGATTACGATCGGTATGCTTCGATTTGGTAGCAATAATCTTGAGAACAACATCAGGAAGCGTCATGTTGATCTATATGGTCATGCCCAGAGGAATATGAGAAAGGTCAAAGGCGATGAGAAGTATCGGTATGACCGTGATAAGCGAGTGGAGATATACAAAGCACTGGTAGAATATATTAAAGTTGAAATACCAGGGGTTGATGTAGAAATGTCTACTGAAGCAGTTGATGTCTGGAAGGATGTGGGGCTTACTTGGGAGTGATGTTGCTTGTTGTCACCAATCTCTGGATTAATCTTTGCATAGATGAGAACTACTGCCCCAAATCATGAAGCAAATGGCTTTGGAAATTGTCTATTGATTTGACTGCATTAACTTGTTACTCTGGTACTCATCTTCAATTCATGTTTATTAAGGGGTAAAGAGTATGGGGAAAATAGATCTAGTAATTCTGGCATACAGAATGGTAAAGCAAAGACGCCATGAAGAGTGGAAAGCCCGGATGCGATCCCACCTCAGTAGATGGGATGATTCTATGTCTAAGTTAGAATCTGCAAAACAGAAGGTTCAGAATAATATTAATAGCAATGAAGAACGACTTGCAAAGGTTGATAAATTCCTAACAAGTTTGAACTCTGACAAATCAATTGCTTGGTATGCCCGTACAAGAGAAAAGATAAAAAACCTTAAAACAGGCGATCAAGTTGAGATGCTTCAAGAGAAGCTCGATGATTATGAATCGAAAATTGAGTCCGCAGAACATCGGAAGTCTCTGATTGAAACTTGGATTTCAGAAGGTCATCAGTCTGTTCGTGATATTGACTGGAAGATTAATGACTTGAACGGTCAAATACGGGACGTAGAAAATAAACTTGAGAATTCATGAGTATCTACATTTAACCAATTTCAAACAAGGCTTTCAAAATCAGCCAAAGATAAATGTGTCAATCTCAATAGCGATTCAAATGGTAAGCAGATTATTAACAGGTGCCTATCGTCATAGATAAGCGATACTATAGATACTAAGCGATAAATATCATAATCTTGGAAGTAGGTAGATAGCCAATTGGCATGAGTTTAATTCTGATAGTTAGAGTGATTGAGCGAAAGTGTTCTTAGCATCAAAATGGCCATGTCTTTCATATTCTGGTTCAGACAATCGAATCTATTTTTTTTTTTGACGAATGTGAAGTGTTTTACCCTTAGATTATGTTAATATTGTTTCCTAGCCTGAGCTTCTACTAAAAGGGGGGGGTAATGATAGATTTAGGTGTTGTGAATTTGCATTTAACCCATAGATGCAATTATAAATGCATATATTGTCACAGTAATTTCTTTGCTTCAAAAGAAAAAAACATCTTACCTTTCAAATTGTGGAAAGAAATAATTGATTTACTGGAGCCCTACTGCACGAGAATTAATATTGCAGGAGGGGAACCATTAATTCACAAATCCTTAATTGGTCAGATATTAGAACACAACCACAAGTTAGGTCTCATTTCCACCATAATTACTAATGGCTACTACTTGGATATCTCCTGGATTAATAAGTATGGAATATATTTGAAAGCAATTGGTATATCCTGTGATAGTGCGAAGGAAGAAATTCAATCATTGTTGGGTCGAGGACAAGGTCAACACGTCGAAAGGACAATTGCCAATTTATTACATATCCATCAGTTAAATAAGGAAGGTGGGAATATTCTCACAAAATTAAACACTGTTGTAAATGCATGGAACTATAAGGAAAATATGGTGGATTTTATCCTGAAAACGAGGGTTAAAAGATGGAAAGTATTTCAACTCCTTACGATTCAAGGGGAAAATGAGGAAAATGCAAAAGACTTAATTATCACAAAGAATCAGTTTCAAGAATTTTGTAAGAATAATGAATCAGTACAAAAATACGGGGTTCACTTTGTTGCAGAAAACCAAGAGGAGCTGACAGATACTTATGTTATGATAGACCCTGAAGGTAGATTCTTTTCGAATACTTCAGGGAAATACCTATTTAGTGATCCAATTTATATGATAGGCGTAGAGCCTGCATTGGAACAGATTAATTTCAACGAACAGAATCTATTGAATCTTGACAGAATGTTTTTATGAGATCAGGCAGAATAGGTGTTGTTCATGGACGGTTCCAGCCATTTCATCTGGGACATTTCGATTATGTTAAAATGGCGTTGCGCGAATGTGAATATTTGTTTATCGGCATTGCGAACCCAGATCCTTCGCTAACCCTACCACATACGTCAAATCTTAAGAGGGCAGAGGTTATTTCTAACCCGTTTACCTACTACGAGAGAGCTGCTATGATAAATTCAACGCTCCTAAATCGGGGGTATGCTGAAAACCAATTTCAAATAGTGCCCTTTCCGATTAATTATCCTGACTTGATTAAGTATTATGTCCCCTCAGACGCAATTTTCTTCTTAACGATTTATGATGCCTGGGGGTATGCTAAGAGGAAGGCATTGTTAGACCAAGGATACTCTGTTAAAGTGCTAGAAGAGGGGAGTATTGAGTTAAAAGTTGCGAACGGAACCACCATAAGGGAGTGCATGATTAATAGAGCTATGTGGGCACAGTTCGTCCCGTCAGAAGTTAATTCATATATCGTCGAAAATAATTTGATAGAAAGGCGTCTTCTTGCTGTCCCTGAAAATGAATGAAATTCATAATTTAGAAACTATTGCGGATAGAAAAAGTTATGGGGGAAAAGCGTTTTGGATTTCATGGTTAAAACACCAAGGGTTTAATGTCCCTCATACCGTGTTTGTACCAATAAATTATCTGTATTCTAAAAGATCATTTTCAGAAATATACAAAGAATATGGTTCAAACAACATAAACTCCGAAACTAGGTTTGCAGCTAGATCTTCATCTATTGATGAAGATGATTCACGAAAAAGTCAGGCTGGCACCTATACCTCAATCACGAATCTTTTATCGCTTGAATCCGTTGTAAAAAAAATCCCTGTTATACAAAAATCCGGAAAAAATGTTGGGGTTGTTATTCAACGATACATAATCGGAGAGTATTCGGGTGTAATATTTTCAACTTGCCCCAATACTGGAAACCGTAATTCCATTGTGGTGAACTATATCGCAGGCAATAGTGAGGATTTATTGGACGGTACAGTGATCGGTGATGAATTAAACATCCAGTTTTCAGAATGTCAAAATAGAGAGAAGGTGTCAACAGAAAGTGATATTCCTTGTCTAAATGAACTAATACAAATATCGAAGGATATCGAATCACTTTTAGGGTACCCAGTAGATATTGAATGGTGCGTAGAAAAAAATACTAACAGACTTTTTATCCTACAATGTCGACCTATCACAAATCTTAAATATGAACAATCCAGGCTTGTTGAAATCAATGAGATTAACAAAAAATATATACCACAAGAAATCATGCAAAATGAAAAAGTTCAAATAAGGCTTAAAATGTCTTGTAAGAATGTCCCGTTCCCTAAAGCATACCTACTACTAATGAATCATGCTGATTATCAAAAATATGATATTGCTACAGAAATATCTAAAAAAGTACCAATGAATCCTCAAAATTTAGGATTCAGGCAAATTCTGACAACACCTCCGCATATCGAAGGAAATGTTGTTAGAATGTTTTCCGAGAATACTATGGAAAGTTTGACGTATAGTCTAAACGAAATGCAAAGGATTGGATTTCAGAAGAATTGGCAAACAGCAATTATTTTCCATGAACTGTATGCCCTTAAGTATATGGGCATTGTAAAAAAAATTCAAAACGGATATTTGATTGAAGTGTCTTGGGGTGGTTTTATTCAAAAGGGAGTAACAGAGTCCTCCCAGTACAGAACCAATCAACAATATAAAGTATTGAAGAAGAATGAGAATATCCAGACGAAGGAGTATACTATTCTCAAAGGGAACATCGTTGATCGCACAATAAATAAGAAAATTGTCCTACCTGAACAATCAATCGAAACTATTATTAAAAGCTTTTTCCCACTTCTGCAGAAAGAGTTAGCGGTCGAATTTGGTATACCCACCAACGCAGAGCAATCGACGCCCTACTTAATAGACTATTTGGAAGATTCTACTAAAATATCAGTTTCAAATGTTGATAAGGGGGTCGTGTCAAAGGGAAAAGTCACTGGTAGTATCTGTCATCTGCATGGGGGAAGTGAATGGCAAAAATCGATTCAAATGCATTTCTATGATTCTGACACTGAAACACCAGATTCAATTATTGATTTAGAGAATCTTATCTTTGTTGTTGACAAACCATACATTTCACTCGTAGCAATATTAGAAAAATACAACTCAAGAAATATTGGGTTCATTTTTAGGCAGGCTTCCATACTTTCACATTTTTGCATTTTACTTCGAGAAAAAAGAATACCAGCAATTGTTTCGAATAGCCAATACAGCGAAAATGAACTATCAACCATAAATGCATAAATTGAGTAATATGTAGATTGGTATTAGCTTGTCGTCGAATTGTTGGCTATTTAACTAGAGGAAAGTGACGAGAAAATTATAGAAAAGCTGCCAATAATGTCATAATCCACATGGTTGGCTTGGCAGTAGCACATGTAAAGCTAACAGAAAAGAATTCTTTAAGGAAGTAGAGCCCCGAAGGGCTCAATTGTTAGAATTGGATACTTAAGTTACGATATCTAACCAGTAAACACCACGTCGCGCTAAATTCTCATAACTTGTCTAAGCAATCCCAATTCTTTTCAAACGAATTTTCATAAGTTAAAGAAAAGGACCTGGTTCGGTCCAATTCTTTATGCTTCAGAGTTTTTCTACAGCTTCGTCCAATTCCTCATCTAAAACCTGTGCATAAACAGTTGTGGTTTGGGGATTAGAATGTCCCAGTTGCACCTGAGTGTGTGGAGTCAGACCAATTCGGTTCATTTGATCTAAATAAATAAGAGATACTTTGGGCGGCTAACAAACCGTAAAAGGAGCCAATAATGAGCCCAAAGTCAGAAGTAGAGAGACGAGTAAAAG
>Ga0233431_1000511_pt1 | contig 83172 bp, 69 predicted proteins | sample SI_118_April2016_FD_179867 | JGI IMG/M metagenome (GOLD analysis project Ga0233431, IMG submission 179867) | Seawater microbial communities from Saanich Inlet, British Columbia, Canada - SI_118_April2016_200_MG | ecosystem: Environmental > Aquatic > Marine > Inlet | place: Canada: British... | reverse complement strand
TAATAGATGAATTGATAATTATGCTGTCAATTTAAGAAGACTTGAGAATATCATTTTTATCGAAAAATATATTAAAAATATCGAAGGGTTTCGACTTGCCTTTAAAAAATTCTTAATATTAATGCCGTGAGAGTCCCCTTATATCATTAATAAACAAAGGAATGATGTAATCAATGCAGAATATAAAAAATCCATTTCTTATTGGATATGTAATCATTTACCTGATTTCCCTGGCTATTCTGAATTCCAGCGAGAATTTTTCAATTGGTAATTCAATGACCATACTGGTCATTATTGGATTTGGATTTTCAGGCCTTGCCTTTATTTTAACCCGGATTTCGAAACCAATGAAGATTACCGTCGCAGGCTCTTCAAAGGAAATGCTTTTTCTAGCATTTAGTGTGATCCTGATTGTCGTTTTTCTAACTTGGGGCAGTCGTGCTTTAAATAATTTATTTTTCGGCTCTGTTGACAAGGCATCCTTTGTGACGCATTTGGGCCATTTGATTGAAAAACTGGTCTTTTTTGTTGTCATTCCATTATTTATTATGATCAAGTTTTTTGGATATTCGATTAGAGACTTTGGCATTCAATTTAAAAATACAGGATCAAATTGGAAAAGCCACTTTCCCGTCATGGTGGGATTGGTTTTGTTCTTTATTCTCTTTAATTATTTTGTTGGCAGGGGAGCTGAGCCCATCAGACAGGGTCAATTTTCGGTCATGCAATTGATCATTGGGATGCCTTTAAGCTTTATATGGTTATTGCTGGAGGTGGGTTTAGTGGAAGAATTCTTTTTTAGGGTGTATCTCCAGACACGGCTCGCCGTTTTATTTAAATCCGAACTATCAGGAATTATCACTGCCTGTTTAATTTTTGGTTTGGCTCACGCCCCCGGATTATACCTCCGTGGTGCCGGATCCATTACCGCGCTTGGTGATTCTCCCACATTTATTTTTGCCGTTGCCTATTCAATTGTAACATTGTCGGTTGCTGGCTTTTTCCTGGGTATCATCTGGATTCGCACCAGAAATCTTCCCCTACTCATGGTGATTCATGCCGCTGGTGATTTAATGCCCGGTTATCCTGAGTTGATGCAGATGTTTAAAATTTAAAGATACTAAAAAAAGAGGCTGCCCGGTATGGACAGCCTCTTCCAAGGAGAAGACATCATAAACGGCTAATCATTTGATAAGCATGAGTTTCTGAATGTCTGTTTTTTTACCCGAAATCATTTTTACCATGTATATACCTGATGCCATATTACTTGCATCCCATTCAACATAATGAGTTCCCACATTTAATTCATTATCAATGAGGACTTCGACCTCTCGTCCCAACATGTCAAAAACAATTAACCGTACGGAGTTTTCCATCGGAAGATCAAAACCAATATTCACAATTGGATTAAAAGGATTGGGGTAGGCAGGATATAGTTGAAATGCATCTGTGGATATATTGGGTTCCCCGATAATGATTCTCATTCCATTGGGACCTGAAATGATTTCCTCGCTTATCATCATATCAGCTGATTTATTTGTTGAGCGCTCTAAGCCAGCAAACTCCAGCTGCAGAATATCATGTTCTCCAACCGGAATTTGAAACATGTCATTAGGGTATAATACCAATTTAATTATGCCAGTTGTTTCATCATTATATTCAAGAATAAGTCCTGAGGCAGCTTCCAACAGTTCAACACCAGTAAACTCATGATCCTGATGATTGTATTCAACATCCAACTGAAGACCCCTGACTGGAACATCGGCATTCAAGGTAATAATGTTGACCATATCATCTGATCGCGCCAAATCATGTGATTGATTTGATCGCAGATGACCATAGCCCAGAGCACTGGCTTTTGTTCTTTCCAACTGGTCACAGTTAAAGTTTAGAATACAGTCAACAATTAGTATCACATCCAAAATATTCACTTGTGAATCGTCATTGACATCACCATTATATAGTTGATTATCTGATAATACTATCTCATCCATCGTGTAGGAGATAATCGTACTTACATCCAAAATATCCACTGTGATATCGGTATTTACATCTCCAGGAAATTGATGAAAATAATAAGCGCCGATATCCCTGCGTGTGCCATCAGGATCCTGATCTTCCAGGTCTGTCTGCCAATCAATCCATTTGAGTTATAATCCGGATCTCCAGCATCAATACATGGGCTGTCAGTGGACTGAAAGAAATCTTCTTCTTCAAATTGAATAAAATCATTTTCATCAACCAGCACAAATTCATCACATTCTACTGAAAAAGGCTGCCATTGACAGATATCATTCAGAATAAGGGCTGTATACTGTGAGTAACCTGTATATTGAAGACTTATGGAATTAATAACATCAATGTTATTAACAATATATGGTTGTTCAATATCAAATAAAATTGAACTATTTAATTTCAGCGAAATCCTATCATCACTTCCGCTATTATTACCCTGATGTACATTTAAAAGATTCCCTGTATTAATAATAGTACAATTCTGATATGTTAGAGATACATCGATATTTCGAATATCATCAATAAATAATGGGCTAACTGTATTATTTATTTCACAGGATTCAAATTTTATTGTCACAGCTGGATCATTAATCAATGTATTCAAATTAATAAATGTATCCGTATTTTTTATGATGCAATTTGACACTGATATACTTGCAGAAACATTTTGTTCTTTGTACATGCTAATTTGTGAATTACTAAATTTACAATCTGATAACTCTATTTCGTTTGTACTGTATGATGTGATACTAAAATCAACAAAATTACTTCTGTAAACCATAAGGTCAGCATTTAATGTTAAGCTTCCTCTTGTAATGTCAAAATTATTGCCCGTAAAGCTATTTCTTGCCAGTAAATTCCATTGAGAAACACCATCTTCGACTTCATGGAAGCGTATTTGATTATCCTGATTGCCATCAATTTCAATATTATCTGCGGCTATCTCAAAACTACCTTCGCTTCTTATTAGCTGAGTATCTGGCGGGATGGTGATTGATTCAACATCAATTCTATCTGCAAAAAGTAGAATATTTTGATATAGCGGGCTAATAATTACATTGTCCGATAGAATATTTAAATCATATTGATTATAAATTTCATGATATTGCTGATCGATAGAGGTTACATAATATCCCTCATTCGAGCTGCCATCAGTATCCCATGTGGCCAATCCGTTCATTACATCAATTCCTGTCAGCACATTCAAACCATTTTCAGAGAAATAAGTCGCACCATTATCAAAAATGACACTGGGTCCATTATCAATATATCCATTAACGATCTGGACATTATCCCAATATTCAATATCCAGCACGATATTGGATGAAACACTTGTCAATTCTGCATTTGAGATTGTCAAACTAGATATTTCACAATTTCCTTCTTCAATTATCCATTGCTTAAATATCTTATAGCTGCCATCACCATTATCAATATAGTCTGGAGCAGTTATCATTACCGATTCGTTTGAGTTTTCATATATTTCTGCAGCATCATTCTGGAATACAATATCAAAATAATTTGCCTGTACAGAGGCCCCTTCCTGTTCAAACACTACAGATTGATAATTTTGATTATCCGGGTGATTGGGATCAATACCAAGAGTTGCTCCAGATGATGTCCAGTTTCCAAACACTGATGTCTCATTGTCATAGAATTTTAGCAATGGGGCTTTTACATAATAACCTGGAAATAAATCGTGATATTGATTTAGAAATACATTTAGCTCGTCATCTTGCAAGAGATCATTTACTGGCATAAATTGATTTGGTTGGATCCACAGATTACTTTCACCCAAATGATACCCATACCAAGGATCTAATAATTCCAATTCTACACTAATTATTGAGGTAATCGATACCGGGTATTGTAGAATAAATTTTGCAACTTGGGATTGCAACATCGATTCGACAAGAAATTCATCAGTGGCCTGATACTTATTAAAATTATTAATCCAGTCATGGTGCCTTGCTTCCAAACTATTTATATATAATTCATCCGTTTGGACCGTATACAGTTCATCAACAATTAAATATCTGCCATCTCCGCTTTGGATTTGATCATTTTCATTTATTAAAGTAAGCGTCGAGTTCTCAATATTTGTTGCTTCAAATTCATTTATAAATGTCACTCTAACTTTAGGATTTTCTATATAATGCTTTATTGTCTCTATTGTGTGATCTGAAAAAAATGAATGTTCATAACTAACATCTTGCAATACAATATCTTCAAAACCTGAACCACTATAATTGGAAATATTATAATCGCTATCATATATAACGTCCTGTAAATCCAGGGCAGATGCAGTAGGAATAAACACAGGGTCAAAGTTTATAGATACTTCAACACTGGGCCAATCTATTAAGGACCAAATAATATTTAGCCCGGGGATAAATTCACATGCATTACAAATAGTTATCTCTTTCGAATAAAAGAATGATATCGGATTTGTAGAGCCTGGTCCAATATCGGCTAGCTCAGGATAAATGGTCTCATGAATATCCAAATCATCTATATTTATTTCAGCAAGACTATTTTCTAATATTTCTGTATCATATGCTGAATTGAGACTCCCATTTGAAACGGCAACATTATAACAGTTCTGGGGATATCCATTATTTCCCAGGGAGTTTAATTCATCAAAAAATAAATTATGTTCATAACCTTTACCATTAAACTCAATATCATCGTATATATTTTGAACAACTAGCTGTTTTGCAGCCATGCTATTTAAAGCATATTTTAAATTATCTAATCCTTCAGACATGTTATCCGGAATCAGTGACAATGCAACCTGAAACGAGTAATTAATATTTGCGCCCTGTTGTGGGGAGTCGTAGGAAATTAAAATTCCCACATGATGTTCTACCCCTTCAAATTCTGATAGAGCAAGTGCATAGCGACTAATTACCCCCCCCATTGATAGGCCTGTAAGAATTATATCATTATTCGGACATAGCGAATGAATAAAATCTAAGGCAGACCTCACTACCTCAGCATTCTCACGCATATCTTTACCACCACCGGCAAAATTGAGAATATACACGGCAAAATTATTTGGAATAAGCTCATCATTGATAAATTGCTCACCTAAATTATAATAGTTGCCGGGTAAGTTCTGATTTAACGGGTCAAATCCTTCAACAAATAAAATAGGGGTTTTATTTTCAAGATTGTTTGAATTCTCCGCCTGAAGTTTTATCAAAATATCATCAGATTCGTTCAAATAAACATTTGGTGTTGCATAAATTATCACCGGTACGTATCTATCAATCTCCTCGGTTGTGCCAAGTAAAGTACTGTATTCAAATTGAATTCTTATTGTATTCGTCTGGGAAGTTCCATTTTGGGGCTCTGGATAATTATAGGAGGCCTCATTAGAGATTTCACTACTCCAATCAAGCTCCCAGTTACCATCGTTGTTCATATCAATTCTGTACCGATTTAAACCATAATAACCTCCATCATCATATACGTCGTATTCGAAAGTATCTCGATTAATTATAACTATAAAATTATTGGGGAATCCAAATGGATCCGAGATTCCAATAGAAAACTCACCAAATGTGGGATTGATATTGCTTGCAACATAAATGTGATGGGGGGTGCTAATTTGGTTTATTGAACCAGTGCTTTCATCGAATGATAAATCCTGTGTAAATGCAATTGCCAAGATTACAACTATTGTTATTATGTTTTTTTTCATTTTTTCCTCTTTCCTGTCGTTATGTTAAATCACTGGAAAGATCCAACCAATCATCGGAAAAAAGAATACCATGAATTATTTGATATTCGTAACTTTATACTTAGATCAGTACAGCGATGTATTTATCTAATGGCTGGTGTGATGGATGTCGAGTCTATATTCGCACCAGCCCTTTTTCTATTAATTATATATGGCAATTTTGATACTGCCCCTAATATTGTATATATTAATTTTTTGAGATTACATTTATAATACCCTGATATGTAGAGTATATTTCTCCGACGCTAATAATAGTATTATTATATGATTCTACTCTATAATAGATCAAATTTGAATTCGAATTTATTTGATAAGAATCTTCTCCATTAAAATGCCATACACCTCCCTTATCACCAGTAAAATAAATATCATTCCAATTATTGCCTGTCATATTTAAAATATACCCATTTCCCCATCCATCGTGATTCGGGTATCGCTCAAAATAACTGGAGTCATCGGCATTTATTTTAAATAGTCCAAAATATGTAATTGCCCATAATTCTTCAGGTTGATTTGACCAAATACTTATTATTGGACCTGAGATTACATTTTCATCAAAGTAAATGTAATCATCATAATCTCTTTCAAACCATTTTTGCCATATTCCATTTTGTAGCTTTAAAATAACTGTTTCATCTTGTTGTGTAAACCCACAGGCCCAGATAATATATTCTCCTAAAACCTCATCATAAACACCCCATATCTCTTTAACATCTGCAGTTATTCCTGTGTCCATTATTGTAAAAGTATTTCCATTAAAATGAACAATCCATCCTCCTCTTCCATAAAAGAATATATCTGTCGATGAGATACCCCAAATATTTTCTATTTTATTGTATAAGCCATCGGTCCAGTCACATTCCCACATTAATTCAAATTGATCCCCATCAAAATGATAAATATTGCACCCATCAACGAACCATAAATCATCTTCATGAAAACTATAAACACCTGCAAATGGAGCCGGCCGAATAAATCGGTGTATCTCCCATTCGTTACCATCCCAATGAGCAGTATTAAAATATTCATTATCAATCATTATCACCCCAACAACCCAAATATCATTTTCATTTATAATTGCAACATCATTCAAATAACTCCCCCAGGTACCCAATGTATCAATATTCCAGGTGAAATCATTACTTGTAGTATCCAGGCAGCATTCATTTAATAGTTCACCACAAATATGATATCTGTTTTCACAGATAACTTCACAGCATTGAGTGGAGTCCGATCCACAGATATTAAAACCAATACCACATTCTGCTGGCAAGGTGTTCTCCATAGAGGTGGAATCCTTACAGACAATTATGAGCAATGGCAATACTGCGATGGAGATGATTTTTTTCATTGCATAATTCAATTCATTTTCATCCTTTTGAAGATTGGTGGTGTGTTGGTTTTTTTGGGGTAAATAAATGAAAAATCAAGTCAGGTGGAAGCATTTTATCTCATCCATCACCCAAAAGGAAGTCAAATTTTACCTGCCCCTGTGAAAATCCTTCAATTACTATCACAGGGGCAGGTCCTTCAACTAACTATCATTAATTCCTTTGGAGAATTAAAAATAATCATGGTTGACTATTAGTCCTTATTATATATTCCAATGTTAATCATTTGTAATTGAAATATACCTTCCCACAGAAGGTGCTTGTTCACTGGACCTGCCCAAATCCATTTCATATCGCAACAGGTCCAACCCTCAGTATTGAATACTGGAATATTGTTTTTAATAAATAAGTACTCTCTGCGGTGTCTGAATATAACAACAAAATATAAATACAAGGCAAGTATAATTAATAATATAGTGATATATATTAACTATTAATGATTATTTTTGCTGCCTGGTGCTGGATGTTATACTTCTATATTTATATTGTTGAGCCTATATTCAATAACTCTCTACAAAAATAAAGATAGCCGGGTTCGCTATCTATAATCGGTCAATTGCTGAGCTTGTATTTGTTAACCTGGAAAACTCTCTCAATTTTTCCTAGTTTTTTAGATAACCGTTTTGGGTTATCTAAAATATATACCGGCTTGCCGGTTGTTTAAAAATCGCAGTGGTTACTATAAATCAAATTTTTAATTCAAAGAGTAATTGGCAGCATTAATTATAGTAGCTGGATCTGATTTTTTACCGCCAACCATTGATATCTCTTGGGCTCTTTTGGCTAACCATTTAACCGCATCACTTTCGATCTCAAAAAATTCTAGCGATCCACCATTTACATATGCCACATCGCTACAAAATTGACCATAATCGGGATTCCAGCTAATTGGTGAGTTAATGCATGCAACATTTATTGAGTCACCAAGCGTTTTAACAAAGTTTATCGCCGTACTATAAATTCCGGTTATTGATAAACTTCCATCTATATTACTGCAATCAATTACTGCACTTCTTTCACCAACGGCGTCACAAGTATATAGAATTGTTTTCCATAATTCTGCAAGACTGTATTCAGCCAATTGACCATGTGCTTTAAAATAAATGTAACCCTCTCTAAATTCGTATTCTACTTTGAACGCCATATTTATCCTTCTTTTTTTAATATTTTGTAATCTATGTACCATCTAATAATATTGGTGGTGGTGCGTATATATATCAAAAGCTGTACCCGTTATAGCACTCAGGAGTTTTACTACATAATTTGTTAGACCATATTCATAACCTTTATCCGACAAATATTTATTTTATAAATGTTTATATGATGATGATTACTCAAAAGAACTTTTTTTATTTATATTGTTCAAATATATTGATGTGATCTCTCGAAGGATTTGTGTCTCGAAAATTTTACATCTCTGTAAAAATATTTTGACCGTGTATTATTTATTTTACATGCTGGTCATGGATTTTGGATTCAAAAAAATAATCGTACACCAAGACCTTTTTCATCTTCCTGATCAAAAACTCATGTTAAATTTCAGGCCTTATTTGCAGAACAAAAGGTAGAAGTGAAAAAATATAATATTGCATATCCAATACATCAACATAAGTTGAAAAATGGTTTGACAGTCCTGGTCGTTGAGGATGACAGTCTTCCCATGATCAATTACACTACCACATTCAAAGCTGGTAGTAGAAATGAGTCCCAAAAAACAGAATCACGGCATGGTATTACCGGTATATCTCATTTATTCGAACATATGATGTTTAATGGTTCAAAAAAATATGGCGCCGGTGAATTTGACAGACTGCTGGAGTCAAACGGCGGATACTCCAACGCCTGGACAAGTAAAGATATGACTTCATATTACGAAGTGTTCCCATCCAGCAAATTAGAGCTTATCGTTGATATGGAGTCAGACAGAATGTCTAATCTTGATTTGACTGAAACCATGTTTCTATCAGAAAAAGAGGTCGTGAAAGAGGAGCATAGAATGTCTGTTGAAAATTCTATACCGGGAACCATGTGGGAGATGCTATACGAACACGCCTTTTCCGTCCATCCTTATCATTGGCCGGTAATCGGTTGGATGGAAGACCTGAATCAGATAACCCTGACTGACTGCAAGTCCTATTATAAGCAACTATATTCACCCTCAAACGCCGTCATCTCTATCGCTGGAAGTGTAAATGCCGATGCAGTTTTCAAGCAGCTTGAAAACAAATATGGTGACATTCCAGGATTTGATATCCCATCAACAATTTTTCCATATGAGAAATTTAATAAAGGTGAAAAGCGGGTGGAATTACGTCGTCCAGCTGAGATTGAAAGTTGGCTGATTGGTTATTTGTGCTGTAAGGGTACCCACCCCCATATGCCCGCCCTTGATATTATTCAGCAGATTTTACTGAATGGCGACAGTTCACGGCTTGTTCATAGTCTTGTTCACGATCGCACAATGGTTTTAGATATTTCCGGAGCATTTAATTGGGGAATTGATCCAAATCTCTTTTATTTTGGATTTCGCGTACCGCCGGGGAAATCTGGTGAGGATGCTCTTCTTCAGTTTACCAGTCATCTTGAAAAACTTGCATTGAACCCGGTGAGTAATCGCGAATTGGAAAAAGCAAAAAATCAACTAATTTCGGAGCTGGTTCATGATAATTCAACACTTATGGGAAAATGCGCCGATATCTCAGCTTATTCTATTATATTCAATGACCCAAAATTAATATTTAATATGATTGATCGATATTTACAGGTAACCATCGAAGATATAAAAACGGTTGCAGAGAAATACCTCACTTCAGATAATAGAACCATAATTCAACTTATTCCCCAATCTTCAAAATGAACCAGAATACCAACGCCATTAATATTCCAAAATTTGACAAATATCAGCTTGACAATGGATTGACCATTTTTATTATGCCAATAATTAAAATGCCGTTGATTTCCGTTAAATGTATTATTAAGGATGGTGCTTCAAAAGCTTCACCTGGAAAATCAGGGCTGGTAACTATAATGATGGAAATGCTCAAAAAAGGAGCTGGGAGTCGAAATGCATTTGAGTTCTCAGAAGCGGTAGACTATCTCGGTGCCGGTATGGATACTGCCGCCCTACAGGACTATTCTTTTATTTCTGCAGACCTGCTGGCCGATCAGCTGGATGTGGGGTTACATTTATTTTCTGACATGATTCTGACACCTGCTTTTCCTGAAACTGAATTTATCAATTCAAAAAAACGTTTGCTTGCGGCAATTCAAGGTATCATGGATAATCCCTCATCCTTGAATTCACATCTGTTTCACCAATATTTCTATGGATCCGATCATCCCTATGGGATTCCTTCAAGTGGAAAAAAACAAGATATTGAATCCATTACCCTTCAAGACGTGAAAGATTGTTATGATCGGTCGTTCCTCCCCAATAATGCCATAATTATTGTTACCGGCGATTTCGATCCCAATACATTGAATGAACTCCTGCTTAAACATTTTGGCGATTGGAAAACCGGCAAAATTCACCCAGAGCAAAGAAAAATGGTTTCCAGGCAAACTGAGAACCGTTTTATAATTTTTAACAAACCGGAGATAGTTCAGGCCCAAATTCGCATGGCCTCCCCGGGTATTTATCAAAGTCATCCTGATACGTATCCTCTTATTTTGGCAAATCATATTTTTGGTGGTGGGTTTACATCCAGGCTTTTAGATGAAATACGTGTCAAACGAGGATTAACTTATTCAGTTTCCAGTGGATTCACTCTCTCATTCCACCAGGGTGCTTTTGCTATTGGTACATTTACAAAAACAGATTCCACAGGGGAAATGATCAGTGTCATACTTGATCAACTATCTATTATTAAATCATCAGGTATAACTCAATCAGAATTATCCGTTGCCGTGAACTTTCTTGTTGGTTTATACCCCCTATCTTTGGAGACTTGTGAAAATCTTGCTGGAAAACTGGGGGCCATGGCATTTTATAATCTGCCCTCTAACTGGATAAGCGAGTATATCCCCTCATTAGAAGCCGTTACCATGGACGATGCCGATAGATGTATCAAAAATCATTTCCCTCTTAAAGGACTCACGACTGTAATTCTAGGAAATGCCGAATCAATACTCCCCCAGGTAGAACCATTAGGTGAGGTTGAGATTAGAGAAATTTCAGATATGGATCTCTAAGCAGCCATATGGCGTGAATCATGTGGAATTCTAATACATAATTCACTGTAAATTTGCATCACACTTGGGGAAATATAATGGAACATATCATAAAAACGCATCTCTGGCTTGCAAATTTATTCTTCCTGTCATCCATTCTGATGACCTCACTCTGGATGATCAAGCGTCATAAAAAAAACATCTTTACGCAATTACCAGGCAAGATATTATATATGACTGAAATGATTTTTACCGGATTGGTACCTGCTGTTGGAGTCTGGTTGCTCGTTACTCAGCCCGTCTGGCTGAAATTCCCAGACTTCCGCATTAAACTGATTGCAGCCTTAAGCGCAATTGGGTTGATTCACTTTGCAAATGTCAAAATGAAAAAATACATCGCTGGGGAGAATACCAATCCATCGCTGATTACATACAGCCGCATCGTTGCACTTCTTCTTTTGCTTGTATCTTACAATTATGGCTTAAGTCTTTTAAATTACTCCAGAATGTAATTTTACGATTTAATTCATCTTTTTTCCTCCTCAATCGGTTATGACGAGAATTCCATTTTATAAAGCTCATGGTACCGGAAATGATTTTATCATATTTATCGACGATCAACTCCCTGAAATTATTCGACAGCCGAAATTTATTTCAAAGATTTGTACGCGGAGAACAGGAATTGGTGCCGATGCTGTAATGATAATTACGCAAGTCGATGGTTACGATTATAAAATGGATTATTATAATTCTGATGGGTCATGGGAAACTATGTGTGCAAATGGCTCTCGCTGTACTGCCAAGGTTATGTTTATGGAGGGCCTAACAGACAGTAAAATCAACTTTCTTGCCGGTGATGGACCTCATCAAATGGAGATCCTTGAAAATGGCATGGTAAAACTGCAAATGACTCCACCAAGCTATAAAAGCAATCATTTGAAGGTAAATGGCTATTCAGGAATTCATGTAGATTCAGGCGCTACTCATTTTGTGACAAATGTACCAGTGCTCAATGTTGATATGGTGGAGGCGGCAGCGCCGGGTATTCGCTACAATGATTTGTTCTCACCCCGCGGAATAAATGTAAATTTTTATCATGAAATTGATTCCTCACATTTGGAGGTTATCACCTATGAAAAGGGGATCGAGAAAGTGATGCTATCTTGCGGTTCAGGGTCCGTTGCATCAGTCTATCACGCTTCTCAGAATTCAAACCTGGAAAGTCCAGTTGAGATTACCGTTCCCGGTGGAAAGCTGTATGTCGACTTTGACAAGTCGTGGAAAGAAGTATGGCTTACCGGTCCTGCCGTTATTTTATTTAAATCACAGTTGAATCCATTGGATTTTCAGTAATATGCCATTTCGATACCGGCCTGACGGTGATTTCATAAAAAATATCGACCATAATCGACGCGTAATGCCCTATATCATGAAAAGCAAAATGGAATCTGTCGTCTATTTTGAGCAGAAAATACCTTCGGCTAAAACGTGGAAATTCCTCAAAGAATTTCAGCAGCAGACAGGAACGAAAGCAACCATTTTTCATCTGGTTATATGGGCTGGAGCCAAAGTAATTCAAGATAATCCACACTTAAATAGATTTATTTCTGGAAGACGAGTTTACCAGCGGCGCGGCGTGTATATGTCATTTAGTGCTAAGAAGGAAATGACCGAGAACAGCCCCATAGTTGCCATCAAACGAAAAATTGAACCTCAATGGGATTTCGAAACACTCGTAAAAAATATTTCCGGCACAGTTAGGAAAGGAAAGAGTGACAACAAATCACATACTGATAAAGAACTTTCTTTGTTATTCAAATTCCCCCGATTTATTGTTAGTCTTTTTGCCTATATCATCATAAAGTTTGATCATTTTGGATTGATGCCTGGATTCATGATTCGCAATGACCCATTATTTGCCAGTGTATTTATTGCCAATCTCGGAAGTATCGGTCTTGGTACCGCCTATCACCATCTATTTGAATATGGGACAATTCCACTTTTTATAACAATCGGAAAACAGGAAAATCAACCATTTATAAACTCCAAAAATGAAATTGAAGTTCAACCCGGTGTTTCTTTAAAATATTCATTTGATGAAAGAATTGCCGACGGATTTTACTGTTTACGTGCCCTAAAACAATTAGAGAAAATCATTAAGGATCCCAATCAATTTATATCCTTGACATCGGAAACTGAGTGAACCCTAAGCTTTTAGATATTCGTCGGTTTACAATTGACGATTATGAAAACATAGTTGACCTTTGGAAAACGTGTAGCCTTCCATATAAATCTTCTGGACGCGACTCAAGAACTTCCATTGAAAAGGAATTGGATCACGCTTCTGCAGAATTCTGGGTTGCCGAAATCAATTCATACCCTGTGGGTTCTATCTTTGGCACCCACGATGGTAGGAAAGGATGGATTAATCGCCTTGCGGTGCACCCTGATTATCAAAGACAAGGGGTCGCTGGAGCTTTGGTTGCTAAAGTTGAAACGCAGTTCAAGAAATGTGGAATACAAATTATTGCATGCTTAATTGAAGATTGGAATGCAGACTCTCGGAAATTTTTCCAACAACAAGATTATCTAATTCACAATGAGATACACTATTTTAGTAAACGTAAAAATCACGATGTATAATTGAAATTTAATCTATTAATCAAATAATGGAAACACAAAAAATTATAAAGTGGACATATTAATGAGAATACTATTATTACCTTTTGTCGTTATTTTGTTAATTTTATTGATCTTTTTTATCAGCGGCGATAGCAACCCGAGCCATTTAAAACCCCTTTCATATTGCCCTCCTGATGCACCTGAAATGATCGACGCATTAGCACCAAACTCGATTTTATCAAATGCCACCCGACTGCTCGACGGCAAAGTTAATGGACCAGAGGAGGTAATATGTGATGAGACTGGACTGTTATATATCGCCAATATTGATGGTCGTATATTGACCTATCCACCGGGAGGGGAAGTACATACTTTTTTTGAATCTGCTGGCCGCCCCCTAGGGATGCGATTTGATTCAAAAGGAAATTTGGTTTCCTGCAATACAGAATTAGGACTAATCTCCATTGACCCTGCAGGTAAGAGTACCGTTCTTGTTGCTAAAAGTGAAAACTTTCCCCTAATTGATGACCTGACCATTTCTTCAGATGATATCGTATATTTTACAAATGCAACCAGCTTTGACGGATTGGAAAGTTTCTATTATGATATCCTTTTACATCATCCCCTTGGAAGTGTATGGAGTTATGATCTTAAAACAGACAAACTTGCCAATGTTCTGGGAGGACTTTATTTCGCCAATGGAGTACAGCTTTCAAATGATGAAAATTCATTACTGGTAAATGAAACTGCGGCATACCAAATTCGAAAAGTGTGGGTGAAAGGACCAAATAAAGGCAAACATGAAGTCTTTATCGATAATTTACCCGGGTTCCCTGATGGCTTAGATTCCAGTGGGGATGGTAATTACTGGATCTCTATTGTATCACCGCGAAAATCATCTGTTGACCATATTTATCACCCCAGACCCTTGTTGAAAAAAATTCTTCTATATCTTCCTAAATGGCTTCGTCCTAAACCAACTCGTATTGGAATGATTCTCAAAATAAACTCTGGCGGGGAAATTTTAAATAGTCTTCATGATGTAAATGGTGAAGCAATGTACTCAGTCACCAATGTATTTGAACATGAGAATACCCTTTATATTGGTTCTCTTTTTAATGATGCTGTTGGGTTATTGTCACTGCCTGTCGACGGCAGATAAATGAATTATTATTGAGTTACATCGATTTTACAGTTTATTTTTTGAGGTTATGTATTGCCGCTCTTATTCCTAAATCAAATTTGACATGGAACATCTTAATACACTTTTCCGGCTTATAGCCGTTCAATAATTTTCCCTTATATTATCTTCAATCGGGAAAACAATTCGCCCTAAATTAATAGGCTTTTAATCAATCAAAACCACAAAGAAAAATGATCTATAATAGTATCCTAGAAACAATTGGAAAAACCCCTATCGTAAAACTGAATCGTATTGGTTCACAACTATCCTGCCAGTTATTTGCAAAATGTGAATATCTAAATGCCGGCGGTTCTGTAAAAGACCGCATTGGTGTACATATGGTGGAAGAAGCAGAAAAAGAGGGGCGGATTAAACCCGGTGACACCCTTATCGAACCAACCTCTGGCAATACTGGAATTGGTCTTGCTCTTGCTGCTGCCGTCAGGGGTTACAAGATGATTATTACCATGCCTGAAAAAATGAGTCGGGAGAAACAGGTTGTTCTTGAAGCCCTCGGCGCCACGATAGTCAGAACTCCAACCGAAGCCGCATGGGATGCGCCCGAGAGCCACATTGGCGTTGCAAAAAAACTACAAAGTGAAATCCCTAATTCACATATTCTGGATCAATATTCTAATCCTGCCAATCCAGGCGCACATTATAAATTTACCGCCGCAGAAATTTTGGAAGATATGGGTTCACAACTGGAAATGATTGTGATGAGTGTAGGAACTGGCGGTACCATTACAGGTGTTGCAAAGAAATTGAAAGAAGTGAATCCAAACATCTTCGTTGTTGGTGTTGATCCATATGGTTCTATCCTCGGTGGAGGGGATGAAGTTTACCCCTATCATGTTGAGGGCATTGGTTATGATTTTTTTCCAGATGTTCTAGATAATACACTGGTCGATGAATATGTTAAGGTCAATGACAAGGACTCATTTATCATGTCCAGACGATTAATCAAAGAAGAAGGTCTTTTGGTTGGCGGATCCTCAGGATCAACTGTGTGGGCCGCTTTAAAAGTGGCCAAGCGTCTTGAACCTGGACAGAAATGCCTGGTTCTTTTAGCCGACTCGGTGAGAAATTATTTGACAAAATTCATCGAAGACAAGTGGATGAAAAAACTGAGTTTTATGGATTGATCAGATTATAGAATAGGAATCACCATATGCGTCGGGAAATAATTGTTGATAACGAAATTCAGGTAATCCTGGATAAAATTCGATACCATTATCGACGACGCGCCAGAATCTCCCTATACAAACTTCTCCAAAGTACCCACCCTGCTGTTTTATCAGATGCCTTTAGACATCTAACTGAAATAGAACGTAGCGATATATTCCAGTATATCCAGAGAATGAGCATTCTTAAAGATTTTCTCCCTGAACTGGATGATATGATCATTGAAGAATTATTTGAGGATAAAAAACCAGATGATGTTGCTCACATCATTCATAACCTCCCTGCCGAGGATATGGTTGATATCCTTGCCCTTCTTCCTCATCGATTGTCAGAGCAGATCCAGGAAAATCTCGACAAAGAGGAGCTTGAAGAAGTTCAGGAGTTATTTCAGTATCCTGAGGAATCTGCCGGTCGTATCATGTCCACACAATTTGTCACATTTGAAGAAACATTTTCCGTACGGAAAGCAATCGACCGATTTCAGGATATGGATGAGGATACTGAAGCACCATTTTATATTTATGTGGTTGATCAATCAGGCAGAATGGTTGGTGTTTTATCATTACGTCAATTACTTCTCTATCCAAGAAGCACCATTTTACAGGATATAATGGAGAAGAATTTCATTGCAGTCTCACCAGAGACAGATCAGGAGGAGGCGGCAGATATTGTTTCACAATACAACTATTTAGCAATTCCGGTTCTCGAAAAAGATAATGAGCTTGTCGGTGTCATTACTGTTGATGATGTTATTGATATTATCCGAGAAGAAGCAACCGAAGATATTTTAAAAATGGCTGGTGCCGGGGATGACAGAGAGATACTTCATAAATCCACACTGGAAAGTGCCCGAATACGTTTCCCCTGGTTATTGGCAAGTTGGTTTGGCGGTGTTCTCGCCCTTACCGTTATTGATGTATTTGAATCTCTTCTGGAAAAAACAGTCGTTCTTGCTGCATTCATTCCCATAATTATGGGCATGGGCGGAAATGTCGGCACTCAAACCAGCACCATAGTGGTAAGGGGAATAGCTACAGACAGGATCAATCTGAATTATGTTTCATCAGTCATATTCAAAGAAATCAGGGTGGGCATGTTACTTGGGATAATCTATGGATTTTTTCTTGGTTTACTTGCATACTACAAATATCTTGATTTTCAAGACCCTGTCATGCTTGGGGTTGTAGTCGGTACAGCTGTTTTTTCTGCCATGGCAATAGCAAGTACAATTGGGGTCATCCTGCCAATATTTCTCAATAAGCTTAAAATTGATCCTGCCATCGCCACCGGGCCCATAGTTACCACATCTGTTGATATTTTTGGTGTGATTATTTATTTTTATATTGCCAGCATTCTAATAAAAATCTAACATTTTTACATTTATGAAATCCCTTAGCTTAAGATTTATCAGTTTTAATTGATATATTAATTCTAAATCCATGACCGCCCTGTCAATCTATTTTTTTATTAGCGCCTCAATATATTTTGTTGGGCTGCTTGCATTCATAGTTGGAAATATCAGGAAAGAAACGCACCTTGTCTCGGTTTGTGATCCCGTCTTCGTCTCGGTCATTGTCGCTGTTAGGGATGGCGCTGGCTCTCTTCCTGCTTTACTAAAAAATTTGAGCACCCAGATATACAATGGGAAATTAGAATTTATCATCGTAGATGACGAATCTTCAGATGATACGGCTGGTATTATTCAGTCTTGGGTTAATAACGATTCTCGTTTTCGCTATGTGTCTTCACTTGAGGCTGCAAATCAAAACCTCAGATTAAAAAAACGCACTTTAACTGCGGGGATTCAAAAAGCCAGCGGAGACATTCTATTATTTACTGACGCAGATTGTCACATGGGTCCATACTGGATACAATCCATGGCTTGCTGTTTTTCACAGGATGTAGATTATGTCATTGGATATGCTCAAACTCATCCCTCTCTCAGATTGGTAAGTCGCTTTCAAAATCTCGACTTGCTGATGCTCATGGCTGGCACCAGGGGGATTACGCAGCTTGGATCAGCCTGGGCTTCTACTGGCCAGAATCAGGCTTACCGCAAATCGTTATTCAATCAATCTGGCGGCTTCTCTAAAATTTCTGATTTTCTTCAGGGCGATGATTCTCTTTTCCTCCAAATAACACGAAAATTTGCAAACTCAAAAGTTATCTTCAATTCAGATTCACAAAGCTTTATCACTGGGAGAACGGAAAACAAATGGAAAAATCTTCTGCGCCAGAGAATTCGTTGGGCTGGTGATAGTCTGATAATTTGGCGGTTTAATAAAATATTCTTTCTTTACATTTTGTCGGTGTTTATTACGAATGCCCTATTGTTAGTCTCATTTACTGGAATGATTCCATATATCGAAGTATTTTCAATCATTCTCATCAAATTTTGTTTAGAATTCACTCTATTCAATATATTTACTGACCAAATCAATGCGAAAAGAAAATGGGGAGATTTTGTTTACTGGTTTGTGCTTCAGATTCCATATATTGTTCTTATGGGAGTTATGAGTTTTGTAGCCAGTAAATTTTCTTGGCGTGGAAGGCAGCTTAGTTGACTATTATCATTTTTATCATTGTCTCCTTCATTTATCTAACTTTATTATTATGGTTTAAAGGGGGTATTCAGAATTATCTAAATACTGAGAAGCAGTTTGATGATGATCGGCCTTTTGTCTCAATTATCATCGCGGCTCGAAACGAAGCACAGAACATCGAACCCCTTCTTCACTCACTCTTTCAACAGACTTATCCACATCATTTATACGAAGTGATCATCGCCAATGATCGCTCAACTGATGATACTCTAAATATTCTGAAGTCTGCCACAAACGAATATGATCATCTTGAGATTGTTCATATAGATGAAACACCAAATGGATGGTCTCCAAAGAAGTGGGCCCTCCAATCTGCAATAGAAGTCTCACAGGGAACCATTTTGTTATTTACCGATGCCGACTGCGCCCCGGCATCAACATGGATTGATTCTTTAACGGATAAATTTTACGACGAAAGCATTGGGCTCGTTTCAGGGTTTGCACCTCTCACCGGAAAACATGCTTTTTTAAATGAATTGTATCTCCTTGATAGCATATCTCAAGATGCTTTTTCTGCCGGTGGGTTCAGCCGCCATATCTCACTGTCATGTACTGGCAGAAATATGGCGATTAGAAAATCAGTATTTGGCGAGGTAGATGGATATGGTGGGATCAACCGTTTTATCTCTGGTGATGATGATCTCATGCTACAGAAAATCGCCTCCTTGACTGAAAAGAAAATTCTGTTTAACTTCGATGCTGGTGGGATCGTATACTCAAATGGACCGGAAACTCTCAGGCAATTTGTCTTTCAAAAACTTAGATTTGCATCAAAGGGTTTATCTTATTATGGGCTGCAAACCACCCGCAGTTTAAAACTTATTTTACCATTATTGTATATTACAAATATCAGTTCGGTTTTAGCGCTTCCATTATATATATTAACAGGATCACCTGCATGGATTATACCCTGGTTGGTTAAATTCGCCGCAGAATTAATCTACACACGATATATTTACACCTTGATCAATATACACTGGAAGCTTTTCTGGTTTCTAATTATGTCGATGGTTCACCCATTGTATGTTGTCATCTTTGGCACCCTGGGTCCATTTATAAATATCCAATGGAAAAATGATGACAATTAGGATGATTCTCATATTATTCTTTTCGCTAACTGTTTCTTTATCATTAGGGCAAAATCGATACAACGTTAATATGTGGGGCATGACCGTTGCCACGGTGGAAATAACAGGGGTTGACAGTGTATATGATAATGGCCCATCTCGATATATTCACTTTGCTACTCAAACATCCTCTCTTGCCAGTGCCATTTATCCTGTGAACAGTCAATATATCTCTTGGACCAATCTAGACAATAACAGAATTTTATCGTTTTGGAAAAAATCGCAACAGCCAAATATTAACAATGAAATTATGACTGAATTAGTTAATGGGAATGTGACGTATAAGGCTACTCAAATAATCATTCCAGATGATGCATTTAATATTTTTACTTTCCTCGATTACCTACAAACGCATCAAGTCTCCAACACATTTCAATTTAGGCTGGAGCGCGAGGGTCTGCAATATGATGCGTTTGTAAACCGTCTTTCTCAAAATGAAGATACAATTACCTATAATTTAGAAATCAAACTAACAAGCTCTCAGAAATTTTCATCAGTATTAGAGAAAACGGACATATTTACCTGGGCGGTATTTAAACCTGGCGTATCGAGAATCATTACTGTTGATTATTCAAACAACCGAATTATCAAATGCGAATTCCAATCTGGTATTTTTAAATTACAGGCGGATTTCATCCCATGAAAACATTTATTAAGTTTATAAAAGACAATCCTAAAACAATTCTGACATTGATATCAATTGCCATTGGTGTCGTATTGATGCTGCATTTTGGCGTTGATAAAAAAGCCGTTGCCATTGTCACCCTTATTGTTGGGTTTATGACCAATGCATTTGCCGGTGTTGTCGCTCTCATAACTATGGTGCCCATAATTGGTCCCCTCATTATCAAAGTTCTTACCATTCCCTTTTTCTGGTTATTAAATGCCATGGGGTACTTTACTTCTGCTTATGCCATCAAAAAAGGATATGGTAAAGATGTGATGACCCACCGCTTAATTGTCATTACACTGCTTATTGGAATTGTACTTGGATATATTCTCGGGCATCTAATTCCGGTTAGATAGACTTTCTGCCCACAATGCTCTCACCCTTCAGCCTAGATTGATTGTCAATCCGCAATAAACTAATCCCAAACAACAATTATTATTGAACATTTATTACAATTATTGATCAATATATTAACAAAATAACACAAATAATAAATTATATATTTAATAATATTGTTTATATAGTCATGATATATTAAGTATTTAATTTAATATAGTCTATATTCGTTAAATATTGTTTGGTTTCGATATCCCTGTGTTGGTAGATTTTAGACAATTGATGGACAATCAGGAGATAATTGGATTTACGCTTCTCTGCTCACTCAATCCAACCATCATTACATTTTTATTGCTCGCGTTTCGATTTTTTGTTGATTACATTGTTGAAGTAGATGATTCCTGTTTCCATTTGAATAAATGAAGGAGAATCTATGCATTTCATCAGGTATACAGCCTCATTGCTTGTTGTTGTTAGCTTCATTTCGACAGCTGATAAAGGCCCGTTTAAATTGGACTCCCAACATATAGCCAGACTTGAACCCCACTCAAGTTTATTCACTCCACAATATGAACCGAGCCCCATATTCAACTATAATAATCGAAATACAATGTTTGTAACATTGGTGGACTCTGCCTATAATGGTTACGGTTTAATTTTACCAAACACCAAACCACTTCACGTAACCCCAGAGGGTTGGATACTTGGATTTCGCCAGTGGGCCGGTGCTAATGGACCAAGTGGGCAAATTGGGGCGGCTTATTCATCCAATGGATTAAATTGGACAATATATAATAATTTAAATCCAGGCCTGGGAGCTGGCCGATATCCCAGCGCATTTGGCAACTTGGACTACCCTTACATATTTTGGAATGAATATACTACGATTGGCGGAGGATACGGTGGTCGAATGTACTATTCATTTGATGAGTTTGGCTGGGATGGTGGCTCCTGGTCTACACCAATGGAAATCGATAACTCATGGAATGGTGAGCGTGACCAATGGGTAATTTCACCTGATCATTCCTTCGAAATTGCCAGCGACGAAAATTGGTTCAATATTGTTTATGATGATTGGAATCGGGGAAACGTCTGGGGAATGCATAGTGAAGCCTATATTGATGGTTCTATTATTTTTGGAAGCGAATTCATTTTGTTTAATGAGAATGCCGATTTTATCGGAGGAACGGATGAAGGGTCTTTCACATCAAGCGGAATATTAGATATTAACAATGATGGCTGTGGTTTTGCTGCCGTAACAGCCTATTTTATTGATGGCGATGTTGGCGGAAGCCCATATGCAAATCATCATACTATAGCATTAAAAATGACTGAAGATTATGGAGCCACATGGATTGGTGGTCAGGACGGTTCAAACTATTTTTACATACCGGATGAGGTGTTCTATCACATGATTGACTCCGGTGATTTCAACTTAGAATGGGATGATGATTGTTTTGACGAATCATTAATTATCTCTAACTTATTTCTAACTTATGATTTTGATATGAGGGTGGATTTAGACGGTAACCCTCATATCATTGTTGGTGTTATTGGGTCGGATGCCGGGAGCGTTTATCCAGGTTATATAGATAACGCATTATATTATTTTACAATTGATAAAGATTATCTCATAAACCCCGGAGAGCCACAAACTGCCACCGGTTGGAGATATTCAAAAGTACTTAACACTAATAATATTTGGGCCTGGGAAGATAATGACGGCAGCTCCTATTGGCAAAATATGTTTCCAACAATTGCCATCAGTGAAGAAAATGAGAATGTTATTTGGGTAGTTACTTCTATACCCGTGCAAGGAGAATTTTTTGTAACTGATGATTCAGGCACACCCGAAGATTCATGTGATGATTTGGGATTATATCCTGAGTGGAATGAAGAAGTAATTGTAATAAAATCAATAGATGGCGGCGCATCTTGGTGGTGTCCCTACAATGCCACAAACACAGTTCCTGATTGCTGGGTTGCAGAAAACGGAGAATTGCAATGTTCGCCTTCAGAGTTTTGCACCGATGAATCCATACAGAATGTACCAAGTGAAATCAATGCCCATGCAGGGACAGGTGCGACTAATGATCAGGTAAATTTGATATTTGGCCGGCCTGACTGGTGCTATGGCTCAACTACTGGTGATATGTCTGGTGATGATCATAAAAACAGATATTATGTGGGATGGGTAGAATTAACTGAAGAGGATAGTGAGTTTTGTGGAGATTGTTGTGGTTGTCTGCCAGGTGATACTAATCTTGACGGTCAGGTGGATATCCTGGATATAATAGAGTTCATTTCAATAGTTCTTTGGATTGACCCGTTTAATTATGAATGTACCTGCGAGCAGGATTTTAATTCAGATTCAGTTTGCGATATTCTGGATATTGTGGGAATAATAAATTGTATTTTGGTGGGGGATTGCCTAACTGAAAACTAAATTTCTTCAATTATTTATATAGTATTAAATTTTTATGTGAAATATTTTTGATAAATATCTACACTCTTTTCGAGGTAAATAATTATCATATGAACCACTGAATCTTTTATTTCTTACTTTCCATTTGTAACATTATATTTTGTCGGCTCACCCTGATTTTTGAGAAGTAAATTTATTTCTTTTTTGAGATCAATCATTTTTAATTCTCGGCCAATCATAGCTTTATTGTGCCGAGCTAATGAATTTATTTTATTCGTCAGGACCTTTTCTGTTTTCCGTCGCTCAATTTCAGCTCCAACCCGATCGGAAAAAGCCCTCAACATCATTTCGGCAAATGACTCATTTTTAACCGGGGTCTCATTCAATAGCACAATTATTCCCTGAGGCTCCCCTGAAATATTGAAGAGAGGGCTTCCAATATAGGCATTGGCATTAAATTGCCTAAATATAGTTTTACTGGAATAGAGAGATCTAAGATCCGATGGAATATTCACGACTTTTTGCTCCAGTACGCCCTCACAAGGGGTGCCGATTATCTCATAATTGAAAAGGTCCATTACAGCGCTTTTGGTATATCCGCCAAGAACTTGAATTTCAGAGCCGTTTTTTCTGAATTGACCAATATAAACATGATCTATGCCGATTGATTGAGCCAGCTGCAAGGAGACCTTTTCATAAAATTCTTTACCAGAAAGTTTTGTGAAACTGGTACCAAGATCTCGAAATGTAGACTCCAGCATTTTTTTCTCACTAATATTTCTTTGGATGGAAAGATAACCGACTATTTTCTCATTTTCATATATCGGATCAATGGATTCTTCCACAGTGAGTACCTTGCCGTTTTTTGCAGTTTTGGATACCTCAAATGTCATATTCTTTCTTTTCAGAATTGTTTTCCACAGATCTTTGTAGAAATTTTTACCAGATTTCTCTTCGCTGATAATATCCGGCGTCGCTTTGCCAATAATCTCATCAGCGGTATAACCATATTGTGATTCAAACTGAGGATTTACAAAGGTAAATATCCCATCATAATCGGTCATAAAAATTACATCATGGGTATTTTTTACTGCTTGGTTTAGGCGAATCAGATCTTTTTCGGACTCTTTCCGTTTTGTTATATCCACAAGGGTAACCAATCCAGCCTCATCCCCTTCAAAATCGACAATTGCTGCTGTAAAATCACACCAGCACTCACCCCCATCTTTTGTAATCACCTTAAAATCATATTTGGGGATCAGTGTTGTCCCCATTCTTCTTGACATTCCTCGCGCCACAATATCCCGATAATCAGGATGGACCATTGACCAGACATCCATCTTAAGTAATTCGGCTTTCGTGTATCCAGTAATTTGCGACAATGCCGGATTCACATACTTAAAACGACCTCGTTGATAAACAAAAATAGCAAAACTTGATGATTCAGATAAAATCCTGAATTTATTTTCACTTTCAGTTAAATAATCCACTGCCTGCTTATACTTGATTGCCCTGGCAATTTGATGCGAAATAAACTGCAGCATCTCGACATCATTTTCAGTAAATACTTTGGCATCCTTGTAGTTTTGAATGGCAATTACTCCAAGAATTCCCTGATCATGTGTTAAGGGGATACCTATCCATTCTTCCGGTATCGAACCAATAACAGTTAATTCATTGTTTTTACTCATGTTTTCTATCTCTTTTTTTGTAACAAAAAGAGTGGAACGATTTTTTATGACATATTCAGTCAATCCATCACCGAATGGATGCATTGATGGAAATTTGTCTTTTGAATCAACGGAATATGGAAACTCCAGGGTATTATTATCCTCATTATACAATGCAATAAATAAATTTTCTGTATACATGAAGTCACTGATCGAGCTATGTATTTTTTGATAAAGCTGGGGAAGAGACCCAGTTGAATGCACGGCTTCTGATATTTTTCTTATGGCCTTTTCTTGACGTTGAAGCCGTATGTCCTTTGTAATATCTCTGGATATCACCTGAATGGCTGGTTTCTTGTTCCATTCAAATGGGATTGCTGTAACCCTTACATCTATTACGCGACCATCCAATCGAATAAACTTTTCATCAGCGGGAGAGCTTGGTTTCCCGGATTTCAACATTTTTTTCATTCTGACTTTTGCGAATTCGATATAATCAGGATGAATGTGGTTGATTACCTTTGATCCGACAATTTCCTCTGGAGAAGTAGCGCCACCCATCTTACATGCGGCAGGATTTGCATAGATAATTTTACCATTTTGGTGGATAAATATTGAATTTGGTGAGGCCTCCACCAGGGATCGATATCTTTCTTCATTTTCCTTCAATTGCGATGTAATTCCGTGTTTATACAATGCCATTGTGACAGCGATCTTCAATTCTTTCTGACCAAATGGTTTTAACACGTATCCAAAAGGGTCTGAAATCTTTGCTTTTTCTAAAATGAAATCATCAGCAAATGCAGTTAAAAATATAATTGGTATATCATGTAATTCCTGAATTTGCTGTGCCGCTTTGATACCATCCATTTCACCCTTTAACTTGATATCCATAATGACCAGATGCACATCATGCTGATAAATGGCTTTTATTGCCTCCTCACCAGTGGCGGCAATTTCTACTATACAATATTCAAGGGATTCCAGATATTGCTTGATATGTTCAGCAGTAATTCGCTCATCTTCAACTATTAATATGTTGGATTTAGACATGATTTACCTATACCATTTTACTACTTTTGGGAAATACAATTTCCACCTTTGTTCCATCTTCTTTATTTATAGATATACTTCCACCCAGCTGGTCTTCACCTAATATTTTCACAAGGTGCAATCCAAAAGAAGGATCCTTGCCAATGTACTCTTCTCGAATGATAGCATCATCAGTATCATGAACAATCAGGCTAAACTGTGTTTCATCCTCTTCCATGATAACAAAAATCTGACCTTCCTTTTTTACATCAAAGGCGTTTTTTATTGAATTTGTCACCAATTCATTTACAATCAAACCACAGGGTATTGCCTGATTAATATTAATTATTATTCCTTTGGCAATGATATTTTGTTGGACTCTTGCTGGATCAACCTTATAATACTGAAACAAATATGCCATCAATGATTGAATATACTTTTCAAAATCAATATTTACCATATCTCCCGTATTGTATAATTGTTCGTGGATCAGGGACATTGACTGAATTCTTTGATCAGTGGCATGGATGATGTTATCGATGTTTCCACTCTTTTCATTTAGGACCTGAAGCTTTAGTAGACTGGATATAATTTGCATATTATCCTTGACCCGATGATGAACTTCTTTCATCATCAGATCCTTATTACCAATGGCATGTTTTAAACTTTTTTCTATTTTTTTTCTATTTTTTATCTGATTTTTTAGAATAACATTTCGGCTTTTCAATTCCGCCATGAGTTTTTTAAATTCTTTGTTTTTCTTTAGTAATGAGTGATGAGATTTATAATTTTCTTGCGCCAATTTGTGAAAAGCAATTGTCACCTCACCAATTTCACCAGATTCAAGTTTATTATAGTTCGTTGGAATAATCCCTTTCTTAAATTTTTTAATAACCTGTTTTAAATTTTCAATTGGAAGCAATATCCTTTTCGTTAGAGCAGTATTTAACCACCACGTCACCAGTGAAAATGATATCAGAAAATATACAATCGTAATTAATAATGTTAGATAGATGGTATCCCAAATTGAGTCCAATGAATAGTATATTTTTATATATCCAAGCCAATTATCAGATTTAATTATTTTTGACATGAGGGTGAGCATCTGCACATTGTTGAATACTTCCCGTTGGATTAAGTTTGATACATAGCTTTTATCTTCTATTGAAAGATCCTGCACAGGAATTGCCCAATCGTTCTGGATGATTAACTCTCCTTCTATGCTGTATATTTCAACCTGAAAAACATTCTTTTCTTCAGTTATTTGATTTAGCCTATTGGCCAGAGTATCCATCTGACCATCAATCATGGCAACAACAATCTCGTCTTTGGACTGCTCAAGTACTTCTAATAAAAAATGCTTTTTGTCCTCGATAATCATCTTATAGGTGGCAATCTGGTAAATAGTAATAATTATCCCCGAAATAATAGTTACGGACAATGAAATGAGCAGGATCATGCCCACCAACTGCTTTTTAAGAGAGTATGCCTTAGCTAACATGATTTAACAAAAGACCAACATAATCAGAATACAGCACTTTATGTTCAATAAGTCTGATTTTATTTTCGAATTGTAAAAACAGGTCATCATTGACAATTTATGCATATTCTAGTTTATAGGTGGATTGGGATCGTCTTTTACGGTTCTCATGACAATCATGGTTTCAACATGCTGCAAGCCAGGCAAGGTGCTCAAAGTATGAAGAAGAAAATCTTCATAGGCTTTTATATTTTTTACAGATACTTTTAGCATAAAATCTGCTTTTCCAGTGATGTGATAACATCCAGTAATTTCTGTAATCTCCTTTACAGTCTCCATAAATTCCAATATATTATCTTTTTTATGCCTGGATAAAATAACCTCAACAAATGTTTCAACGCCAAACCCTGTTTTTTCTGCGTCGATCTTGGCATGATACCCCTTAATGATACCATATTTCTCTAGCTTTTTAACTCTTTCCAGGGTCGGGGCTGGCGATAATCCAATTCGTTTTGCTAATTCTGAATTGGTAATTCTGCCGTCATTCCTGATGAATGATAATATGAGATTATCTATTTGGTCTAACTTCATAAGTGTTTATAAGATGTTTAGAATAACTGTGATTATATTTGTGTTATACAACTATTAAATCTTTTGTTGAGCGATTTAATGCTGTACACCCGTCAGCATGAATCCAAATGTCATCTTCAATTCTAACACCGCCAAAGTCTGGGATGTAAATTCCGGGCTCAATTGTGACGACATTATTTTCTATCAAAGGAGAGTTGTTTTCTTTATACAGGCGCGGCGATGTATGTACTTCCAGACCAATTCCATGCCCGGTAGAGTGGATGAATTTATCTCCATAACCACGCTTGACGATATATTCCCGACAGGCGGAATCTACAAAAGCACCAGTCACACCTGCTTTTGCAGCACTAATTCCAGCAAGATTTGACCCAAGAACAATGTCATATATTTCACGATGACGATCAGTTGCCTCTCCAATTACAACCGTTCGTGTCATATCTGCATGATAACCTTCAAATTTAGCGCCGAAATCCATAACCACAAAATCACCTTTTTCAAACGCCTTATCTGATGGAGAAGCATGAGGTAGGGCACTAAATATTCCCGATGCAATTATAGTGTCAAAGCTGTCGCCATCGGCACCATTCAATTTGAACAAATACGATATTTTTGCTGCAATATTCTTCTCAATAGCGCCCTCCCTCATTTCTGGAAGTATTTCATCAAAAACCGTGTCAGTAATCTCAATTGCCGCCTTTAGTGATTTTATTTCATCCATATCTTTCACTGCTGCAAGGTTTTCAACAAGTTCTTCAGTGGGAATAAATTTTATCTTTTCAAATTCTTTATTTATTTCATTATAGAGTTTTACTGAAGTATGAATTGACTCAAACCCAACATTCATTCCACTCTTAAAAACATTCAGTTTTTTGATCAGGGGAACATATCCTTTTTCGATGATGTGCACCTGGGCATTCTTTACTTGTTTTTGCGACTGTTCAGTATACCGACTATCAGTAAGAAAAATAGCGTCTTTATCAGTGAGAATGAACTGACCAGCAGACCCGGTAAACCCTGTCATATATTTAACATTGGTGATTTTGGTAATATAAAGGCAGTCAAGATTATGCGTGCCCATTTGTGCCCGCAGCTTTTCAAGTCGTTTATAAAAATTAGTCATTCAGAATTTTCCTGTTCTTTTAATTGTTCTTGAATTTCATTTCGTTCTTTTTCAATCTCTGCAAGATTCCCGCCTTTTTCCTCAACAATATCTAAAACATCCAAAGCCTGTTGATAGTTATTTTGAACTTTAAATACCCTGGCGAGAGTCAAAGTAGCAATTCTTCTGTTGATACCAATACTTTCATGGGACTGGCCTGGATCGGTTGGCTCCTCAGCATTATCTTTATTCTTTGGGCCAATATGATCAGGAAGCTCCGGTTTTAGAAGTTCTTCCTGATTACTATTTAACCATGACAGGCATTCATTATCCCCTGGCAATATATGCAGAATTCTCTCAATTATTGGGTGGATAGTTTTTACACTGCGTCCCAATTCACCCTGTACTTCAATTAGCAATTTCATCGCTAATATATGCAATTCCGGATGTTCAATAATCATTTTCAGATGTTTTTCAGCCAGGAGCATATTATTATCAACTAATTCAATCTTAGCAAGAATATATCTACCTTCAATGGAATCCGGATGATGTTTAAGCCCGATATCACAAACCTTTCGGGCCCTTTTCATATCGCTTTCATTAAAATACAGATCTGCTAAAACGGGAAATATTGGCGTATCGAAATTTTCTGCAAAATGATGCTCAAGTCCTTTTTTGTTTGTCAGACTGATCATAATGGAATATTCCCATGTTTCTTTTTGGGGTTATGATCTACCTTTTCAGCCAGAATCTCCAAGCCGGATATCAGTTTCACCCGTGTTGTATGAGGGACAATGACATCATCAATATATCCCCTTTCAGCCGCAATATAGGGGTTGGCAAATTTTTCACGGTAATAATTGATCAATTCATCCATTTTCTTTTCAGGATCATCGGCATCCTTGAGATCCTTTTTCCAGATTATTTCAACAGCGCCCTTTGGACCCATCACAGCGATTTCGGCTGTGGGCCAGGCAAAGTTTAAATCTCCCCTGATATGTTTAGATGACATCACATCATACGCACCGCCATACGCTTTTCGTGTAATTATAGTGATCTTGGGAACCGTTGCCTCTGCAAAAGCAAACAACAATTTAGCGCCATGTTTGATGATGCCACCCCATTCCTGATCTGTACCCGGAAGAAATCCCGGAACATCCACAAAGGTGATAATGGGAATATTAAAGGCATCCAGAAATCGAACAAATCTAGCCGCTTTTACGGATGAATTTATATCCAGTACACCGGCAAGATGAGCCGGTTGATTGGCAACAATGCCGATTGACTGTCCATTGATTCGGGCAAATCCACAAATAATATTTGTGCCGAAATCGGAATGAACTTCAAAAAAAGAATCGATATCCATTATACGCTGTATAACCTGATGCATGTCATATGGTTTATTTGGATTCGACGGGATTATAGTATCAAGATCCATGTCCTGTCTTCCAGGATCATCCTCAGTGTCAAGCACTGGTGGGTTCTCCATATTATTTGATGGTAAATATGACATTAATTTTCGGATGCCCTGAAGAACGGCAACTTCATTATCATAGGCAAAATGAGCCACGCCTGATTTGGTGGCATGGGTATCTGCACCACCAAGGTCTTCCATGCTTACTTTTTCATGGGTTACGGTTTTTACCACTTCCGGGCCTGTCACAAACATATGACTGGTTTTCTTAGCCATAAAGATAAAATCGGTAATTGCCGGTGAATAAACAGCGCCACCGGCACAGGGACCGAGAATAGCTGAAATTTGCGGTATCACACCGGATACCAGGGTGTTTTTTAAGAAAATATCTGCATAACCGGCAAGACTCACTACTCCCTCCTGAATGCGTGCACCGCCAGAATCATTGAGTCCGATAATTGGCGTACCTGTCTTTAAGGCAAAATCCATAGCCTTGCATATTTTTTCGGCAAAGGCTTCAGACAGTGAGCCGCCAAAGATGGAAAAGTCCTGAGAGAATACAAATACCTTTCTACCGTCAATTGTGCCGTATCCGGTAATGACTCCATCGGTTAGGAATTTGTTTTTCTCCATATCAAAATCATGCGATCTATGGGTGACAAACATGTCCATTTCATGAAACGAACCATCATCAAGGAGCAGGTTCAGACGTTCCCGGGCACTTAGTTTTCCTTTATCATGTTGTCGCTTTACCCGTAATTCTCCCCCTCCCTGTTTTGCCTGAGATTTTTTTTCTTCCAGCAATCTGATCAATTTTTCAGATGAGGTTTCCATATTTTTAATCCTGTCTATTTTCTTTCACCCAGTCAAAAATATAATCTACAGTACTTTGAACGGGGGTGCCGGGGCCAAATAATTTTCCGACGCCAATATTATTTAATTGAATCATATCTTTTTCCGGAATAATGCCGCCACCGGTTAACAGTCTGTCACCAATGCCTTTTTCTTTCATTAATTTCATGATTTTGGGGAAAACGGCCATATGGGCATTGTTCAAGCTGGATATTGCGATAACATCAGCATCTTCCTGGACAGCAGCATTAACAATCATTGGCGGGGTCTGTCTGAGACCGAGATAAATGACTTCCATGCCGGCATCGCGGAATGCCCTGGCAAGAATTTTTATTCCCCGATCATGTCCATCAAGACCTGGTTTTGCCATAATAACGCGAATTATCTTTTTCATTTATTTTTCCTTACTATCCATTACAAAAGTAACAGGACCCTCATTGGTTAATGTTACATTCATCATTGCACCAAACACTCCCGTCTCAACAGGAATATTCTTTTGTTTAATTAAATTTGAAAAATAGCCATAAAGTCTATTGGCTTCTTCGGGTCTGGCGGCTTTCTGAAATCCCGGTCTTCTTCCTTTTCGCCAATCCCCGCATAATGTAAACTGACTCACGACAAGTACCGCTCCATTCACATCTTGAATGGATAAATTCATATTTTTGTTTTCATCCTGGAATACCCTCAAAACTGAAATTTTATCGACTAGAAGTTTTGCATCCAATTCATCATCATCTTTAAATACTCCAAGTAGAATCAGAAATCCATTCCTAATTTTCCCAACGACTTCGCTGTCAACTTCAACCTGAGCGCTAGAAACTCTCTGTATAACTGCAATCATATTAGAATGAAGTTTTCATCTCGAGTAAGCCATAGTAACACAAAATGCTTACCAAAATAATAACTGAAAAATAAATATACTTTTTTACAACTGACAAAGTCAAATCAGGTAATCCAAACATTTTGAGTACCAACCAAATCCCTTACTCGTGATAGAAATTCAGGGATGGGCGCTACACGTGTATTTCGAGATAATACGCGCTCAGGACTGCCGTCTGACCGATTCATATGAAAAACCAATCGACAGGAACCACTATAATCTTTTGTCAGGCTAAATATCTTATCCAAATTTACGGGTTCAGTAAAATTGAATTGGAGCCGGATATTTATATTATTGCTAAACTCTTTTCTTACTTCCCGGATGGGTATAAGATTTTTTGCGGAGATTTTCAGAGTCTCATTATCATCATTTTTTTTATATCGCTGTCCCTGAATAAATATCAGTCCGTTCGGTACAATATGTGTTTTTATTCGCTCAAAGACATCGTTAAACACAAAAATTTCAGCATAACCATTGCGCCCGGTTAATTCCAGGATGGCCCATTGCTGGTTTTTTTTATTGTACAATGTTTTAATCGCTGAAATTATGCCACCTATACGGATTTCATTTGGAAGACGCTGCAGATTTGAATTGCCAATATCCACATTACTGAATTCCCTCAGCTCATCCTCGTACTGGTCGAGAGGATCCCCAGAAAGATAGAACCCAATGATCTCTTTTTCCTTTATGAGACATTCTTCCGTAGACCATGGTTCAGAATTGGGAAGTTCGGGCTGATGAATGGTCGCCAAACCAGCGCTGCCAAAAATATCTACCTGCTGAGTGTCTTTGTCCTGATGGTATTTCGTGGCATACATCAATGCATCTTCAACCATCTCGAAATTTTGTGATCTGGTTCCCTCCAGACTGTCAAGCGCTCCAGCCATAATCAAGCTTTCAAGCGCTTTACGATTCATGATCCGTTGTGGAAGATTTTTGCACAGATCAAAAATGGTTTTATTTAATCCATGTTTTTCCCTCGATTCAGAAATGGTATCTGTTACTTTTGAGCCAACATTTTTTATTGCCGAGAGACCGAATGTTATTTCACCTTTTTTTGTTACCCTGAAATCCGTATATGAGGTATTCACATCCGGGGGTAAAACCGTTACCCCCCATTGGGAAGCCTCTTCAATTAGAATCACAACGCGATCCAATACATCTACTTCAGTTGTGAGATTGGCGGCGATAAACTCGGCGGTATAATAGGTTTTCAACCAGGCTGTCTGATAGGCAATAATCGCATATGCCGTTGAATGGCTTTTATTAAATCCATATTGGGCAAATTTTTCAAGGAGTTCAAAAATTTCCCTGGCAGCGGATTCTTTCATATCATTTTGGACAGCCCCTTTTATGAAATCATTACGGAATGCAGCCATTAAACCGGCTTTTTTCTTACCCATCGCCCGACGCATTTGATCAGCCTGTGCAAGTGTGAACCCAGCAATAATAGACCCAATCTGCATCACCTGCTCCTGATAGACGATGATTCCATAGGTCTCACTGAGAATAGATTCCAAAGCCGGATGCATATAATTGATTTGTTTCTGACCGTGTTTTCGAAGAATAAATTCTGGAATATTGCTCATGGGTCCCGGTCGATACAAGGCATTCATTGCGATAAGGTCTTCAATGCAGGTGGGTTTTAATTGTTTTAAATATTCCCGCATTCCCCGTGATTCAAACTGGAATACACCAATGGTAGAACCATTAGAAAACACTTCAAACACTTTTTCATCAGTAAGATCAATATTTTCAATATCCAATTTGACATCGTGATTTTTCCAGATCATCTTCTGAGCTTTATCAATGACTGTTAAATTTCTTAAACCCAGAAAATCTAATTTTAACAAACCCATATCTTCAAGGCATGTCATCTCGGTTTGCGTCACAACATCATTGGTGTTTGGTGCTTTATACAGAGGAACATAATCCACCAGGGGGCCAGGGGCAATAACTACACCTGCTGCATGGGTAGAGGCATGCCTATGCATACCCTCAAGCACTGTGGAATATTCAAATAAATTCTTGTGGACCTCGTCAATCCCGGGAATTGCAGCAAGCTCCTTGTTGATTTTCATTAAATCAGGCAATTTCCTTTTGGGGTCAAAGGGCACCAGCTTTGCGATCCTGTCCACCTCACCATACGGCATCCCCAGCACTCTTCCCACATCACGGAGCACAGATTTAGTTTTCATCGTACCAAATGTAATTATCTGAGCTACAGAATCTTCTCCATATACATCACGGATATAGTTGATTACCTGTTCACGTCCTTCAATACAGAAGTCAATATCAATATCAGGCATGGAGACACGGTCAGGATTTAAAAATCTTTCGAACAGCAAATTATACTTGATAGGATCCACATTTGTAATGCCCGTTGCGTATGCAACAAGACTGCCGGCAGCAGAGCCTCTTCCAGGTCCTACTGGAATATTATTTTTCTTAGCATATCCAACAAAATCCTGAGTGATAAGAAAGTACCCAGCAAAATTCATATTCTTTATAACAGATAATTCATATTCCAGTCTTTTTTGGATGGCTGGTGTAATTTCAGGATAATGTTTCTCCAGTCCTGTTTTACATAATTTTAATAGAAACTCATCCTGATCGGCTGTGCCTGCATCGGCGGGCATATGAAAATTGGGAAGGTGATATGTGGACATATCAATATCAACATTGCACATTTCAGCGATGCGCATGGTGTTTTCCAATGCTTCAGGAGTATCCTTAAATAGTTTGTACATCTCATCGGCTGATTTGATGTAAAACTGCCGGGGGGAATATCTTCGCCGATTTGGATCTGACATATCTTTTCCCATTCCCAGGCAGAATAAAGCATCATGTGCTTTCCAATGTTCTTCGCGGGCATAATGATTGTCATTTGTTGCCACTAAAGGAATGTTTAATTCCTTTGAGAGCTTGATCAATATTGCATGTGAGTCCAATTCACCCTGAATGCCATGATTTTGGAGTTCAATATAAAATCGATCATCAAATATTTCTTTGTATTCCAGGGCAGCTTTTTTTGCACGATCATAATTGCCAATGGAGGCATAATGAGTAACTTCACCGGCGAGGCAGGCACTTGATGCAATAAGACCCTCATTATATTTTTTTAATAGCTCCTTATCCACTCGAGGTTTATAATAAAATCCTTCAAGATAACCGATGGATACCAGCTTCATCAGATTCTTATAGCCAGTTTCATTCTGCACGAGCAATACTAAATGATGATATCCCCATTTCTTGGCTGTTTCTGAACTGGTTTTTTTAAAGGTGTGTTTGCCCTCAGATACATAGATCTCACATCCTAGGATTGGTTTAATATGGCGTTTTTTAGCCGCTTTATAGAACGGAATCATGGAAAAGAGATTCCCATGTTCGGTTATGGCAATAGTGTCCATGCCCAGATCATCTAAGCGGTCGCACATCATATCTATGGTCTGTGCTGCATCCAGCAATGAAAAATCAGTGTGGTTATGGAGGTGGACAAATTCAGTCATTCAAAATTCTCATCATGTAAAAGGTATTATGTTTAGTTGCGATTTATCCCGTTGGACAAGGCATATAATTTAATGCGTTTGTTGCGATTATCTGTCTAAAGAATTCTGAAGCGCCATAGTAAAGAATGTTGATATTTAAATAATTGTAAGCGGGGTTATTATCATTTGACGAATCAAACTTAAAATTGATAAAACTGTTGCTGTTTCTATGATGTGACATGTGGGAAATCACTTTAAATTTCTGCTTGGTATGTAATGTTATATACTCATTTAGGGCAGCGTATATTTTCAATAATTAAAATTAAATTTTATGGTGAGTTTCAAAACAATTATTTGCAGAAACACTGATAATCAGAGAGTTTGAATGAGTAACAAAATTTCAAATATAAAATATCTGTTTGAACCCCGGGCAATTGCTGTTATTGGGGCATCCACAAGCCCTGGTAAAATTGGCAATAAAATTGTTGACAATATTATCAATGCTGGATATGAGGGGAAGGTCTTTCCAATCAACCCCAATGGTGGTGAATTTCTTGGATATAAAGTTTATAAATCCTTACACGAGATAACTGATGAAATTGATGTTGTAGCTATTGCAATACCGGCAAAATACGTCTTTCAGGCGGTAAAAGATTGTGCTGTAAAGCATGTCAAATTTTTGACAATTATTAGTTCAGGATTCTCGGAAGTTGGCAATCTCGATGAGGAGCACAAAATCCGTGATTTTGCCCGTGAGCATGGAATGCGTATTCTCGGTCCAAATATTTTTGGCCACTATTCTGCAGTATCTTCTTTAAATGCTACTTTCGGTCCAAAAAATATAAAAAAAGGTCATGTAGCCATCATCACACAAAGTGGTGCACTTGGCGTTGCCATGATTGGCAAAACATCTATCCAGAATATTGGACTTTCCGCCATTATCTCTGTGGGCAACAAATCAGATTTGGATGAAGCTGATCTCCTAGAGTACCTCCTCCAACAGGATGAAACCCGGAGCATTCTTATGTACATTGAGGGTGTTCAAAAAGGAGAGCGACTGGCAGCAACACTAAAACGGGCCACAAAGTTAAAACCGATTGTGGTCATTAAATCGGGGCGATCAAAACGAGGGGCTATTGCTGCAGCATCACATACCGGATCACTTGCAGGCTCTGATGAAATATTTGATGCCATTATGAAACAATGCGGCGTGCTACGTTCTGAAACCATCCAAGGAGCGCTGGACTGGTGCAAATACCTGTCAAATACAGAGCTTCCCAGAGGAAATAATACTGTAATCATAACTAACGGCGGTGGCGTCGGTGTTTTGGCAACGGATGCATGTGAAAAGTTTGGCGTCAATCTTTATGATGATAAGAAACATCTGAAAGAAGTGTTTGAGAGTGTTACCCATGGCTTCGGATCAACCAAAAACCCTATCGATCTTACCGGTTCGGCATCTGCAGATGAATATATCAAAGCGCTTACAGAAGCACTTGAGGATGACAATATTCATTCAGTGATAGCCCTCTATTGTGAGACTGCAATGATGAATGGAGAAGAGCTTGCCAGGATGATTGAACAAGTATTTACCGAATACAAAAAGAAAGGAAAGCCGATTATTTTTTCCGTATTTGGCGGAGAGATTACCGAAAATAGCATCACAATTCTTTCAAAAAAAAATATTCCCATTTTCAGGGATGTCTATGAATCTGCATCACCACTTGGAGCATTGTATCAGCATTTGAGAAACAGGAATCGGGATTATCGCATTGAGAAAACAGATAATATTAACATCCAACAGATTAACAGAGCCGTTAAAAGTGCGCGAGATGATAATCGGAAATTCCTCCTTGCTCACGAAGGACAGATGATCCTCGAGGCTGTGGGTCTCCCGGGACCGCAAAGCAGAGTTGCCAAGAGTATTCATGAAGCAGTTGATCTTGCTGAGTCTATCGGTTATCCAGTGGTGCTAAAGGTAGTGTCGAGAGACATTCTACATAAAAGTGATGTAGGCGGCGTACTTTTGGATCTGGAAAATAAATCTGAGGTTTTGGATGCATATCAGACAATTATCCACAACTGTAAGACTTTCAAAAGGGATGCCGTAATTGACGGCATTGAGGTTGTAGAACAGGTTCGGCCGGGGACGGAAGTCATCATTGGCGGTCGACAAGATAAAGCGTTTGGCCCTGTGATTATGTTTGGTCTCGGTGGGATTTATGTGGAAGTGATGAAAGATATTTCTTTCCGGGCCATGCCCGTTTCATCCAGGGATGTAAGTCTTATGGTCAAAGAGATTCGTTCATATCCACTTTTACTTGGGGTAAGGGGAGAAGCAAGGAAGGATATTGAACAAGTGAAGGAGGCAATCTTGAAAGTGGGTTCTATCCTGATGGAATGTCGGGAAATTACTGATATAGAAATAAACCCACTTATGGTATATGATCAGGGAAAAGGCGTCAAAGCCGTCGATATACGAATTTTATTATCAGATATAGAAAAGGATTAAACATGTTGAATTTAGTTTTTACATCATTACGATATAATGCTGGTAAAACTGGGGTAATGACAGGTATTGCACAAGTTCTTAGTAAAAAGATCGGTTATATGAAACCATTTGGCGATCGGCTTTTGTATCGGAAGAAGAGGCTTTGGGATTTTGATTCTGCAGTATTCACCAATCATTTCAATCTTGACGAACAACCGGAAGATATGAGCATGGGTTTTGATCATTCAAAATTGAGATATATGTATGATGCTGAGACCAGCCGGAAAAAGGTTGCGGAAATGGCCACACATAATTCAAAAGGCAAAGACGTTCTGCTTGTTGAGGGCGGCAGGAATATAAATTGCGGTATGTCAATTAACTTGGATGCAATCACAATTTGTAATATCCTAAAAGGGAAGTTGGTTGTTATCACCAGCGGTGACGGTGATAAAATCATTGACGATCTCACTTTTCTCAGGAACAATGTTGACCTGGAAGGTGCGAACCTAGGGGGGGTTATTATCAATAAAGTTAAAGATGTCTCAGATTTTCAAACCATACATGGTAATCATTTAAATGCATTATCCATCCCAGTTTTAGGTGTCATTCCATATCGGGAGGAGTTATCAAAGCCTACGGTTCAGTTTATTTCAGATGCTCTATTCGCCCGCGTCCTTTCCGGGGAATCAGCCATGAATAAAACGGTACGTGAGGTTTTTGTAGGGGCGATGTCTGCAGATGCAATTTTACGATTGGACAGGATAAAGAAACACAGCAAGATTATCATCACCAGTGGTGATCGTAGCGATATGATCCTGGCAGCAATTGAATCCAACTGTGTGGGAATCGTCCTGACGAATAATATTTTACCGCCGCCAAATATCATTGCCAGGGCGGCAAACATGAATATTCCACTGATGCTGACAAAAGGAGATACATTTCAGATCGCCAAGAAAATAGATCAGAGTGTCCCGCTTTTAAGTCATACTGACACAAAGAAATTAGCGCTCTGGAAAACATTGATTGAGGAAAACGTCGATTGGAGACAGTTGCTGTAATTAATGATCTTGTTCGTGTTTTTTACCGTTATATGAAAGAAAAAAAGATCAAATTCCCCGGAGAAATCATTCCGGTTGCATTGCAGCTTTAACTATTTTTGAATTTCCTGTAATTTGAAAAGACTGGCATCCTTACCATTTTAAAATGGTAACTCCTCTACGTCTTCATCCTTATCAGGTATTGCCTTCTTTCCTGGAGTGCTTTTTGATTTCCACTCCAGTGGAGTAATAGATTCAGCAATTATCTCCGTTACTTTTCGAGTATTGTCCGCCTTGTCTTTCCAGATGCGGGATTTGATTCGTCCTTCAATACAAATTTGCTGACCCTTGTACACATAATCAGAAACGAAATCTGCCAGTTTATCCCAGGCAATTATATTATGCCATTCGGTATGTTCTTTCCGATTTTCACCGGTTCCCCAAACCTCATTTGTTGCAAGGGGAAAGGAAGTAGTTGAGGTGCCATTTGGCGTATAACGACTCTCCGGTTTGTCTCCTATCCGTCCTATCAAGATGACTTTATTTAAACTAGATTTTTGCATAACTCCTCCATTTTTTCAAGACCGGCACTGGATATCTTAACCTGGTTAATCCACACAGAAGAACATTAAAATATAAAATTTTTAATAATTATTCTCAAACATCTCGCAAATTTTCGCATTCCTGACTACAGTTGAATTAATGAGGTTAAAATTCTATTATCCAAACTTAATTCATTTTTTCATTTTATTTTGAAAGAATTCTTTTTTGGGTTCGTCACAAATAATCACTGAGATAGCTGTATCTTTTCCGGAAACAGTCTTGTCTCGTAGGATATGAAATATGAAACTTGGTAATTTTGGTATTCAATATTTAATAAAAATCCAGAAAAAACAGTATAAAATCAATGTACCGATACCGACATCTACAAAATAAAAATCATTGCATGCTGGATGGAGCAAGTAAATTGTTTTCACGACATTTAATTGTTATACTACTTTCAGTCATTTGGATAACATCTGCTCTTTACCCGCAGGATGGCCCCTCAATTTCGAAATTACGTGCAAATGCCGATATACTGGTCGAAGGAGAACAGTATATTGATGCTGCAAACGAATATGAAAAAATTCTTTTTCTGCAGGAAACGGTTCTTGGTAAAGATCATCCGGATATAGGACCCGCCCTCTCCAGGCTTGGAGAGATATATATGATGCTCGGTGAATTTGAAAAAGCAAATCGATATCTTCAGCGAGCCGTTTATATTTACTATCAACCTATCATTGAATCTCAAACTGAACTCTACACACCATTGAAAGACCTGATTAACCTTTATGCCATGCAAGGAGATAATGATCGTCTCCAATTCGTCTCAGGTAGGCTTGCTGATCTCATGGAAATGAATGAGAGCTGGCAACAGGATTCTACTTTATTCACCTGGGAAATTCCAAAATGGGAAAAACGATTCACTTTCAACAGTCTTTTTCCTGATTCTCTTGGATTTGGGAAATTCACCCGAAATGAAGAAGCTCTCGAACTGATGAACAAAGGACATGCCCATATTGAGGCTGGTCTTTTTACCGAGGCAATGGAAAGTTTCTCTCAGGCATTATTGTTGAAAACCTCTAATTTGGATGTAAACTATTATTATCAATTCACCCTGCCGGACACCTCTTTTTATGATGGTTTTTATAATTCCATGATCATACAAAAGGTAACAGGGGAATACAGTGATGCAATTGATTTTTTCCTATCCCTGGTAAGTATGACAAGGCAGGATACTGCTGCTGCTGCTTTCAGCATGCTGGATTATGTTCAAGCCCAGCCGGAAGATTTTCGCGGTTATAAAATTCTCGGTGACCTTTATTATGGGATGGGTGAACCCTTTGATGCCCTTACCAGTTACCAAAAAGCAGTTTGGCTTCAGCCTGACGATGTTGACGCCCGGTATGCCGTTGGCCAAACACTGCTGTCACTGGAAAAATATGATGAAGCCCTTGAAGCTTTTAATATTGTCTTGCTTATGGAGGCAGGACATTCTAAAACCCTCTATCAAATTGGTACTATATTTATTACCCAAGGTCTTTACGGAGAGGCCATCCCATATCTAACTGATGCCCTTGTGCAAGACCCAACCAACGCCGGGACATATTATAATCTGGGTCTGGCCAATTTGTATTCTGGAAATGTCCCAAAAGCTCTTGAGGCCCTTCGCAGTACAACAAGAATAAATCCAGATCACGGTGAAGCCCATTATTATCTAGGCAGGATTTATGAAAGTATTCTTAAAACGGATGATGCTATCAATCATTATTTTAAAGCCCGAAAACTCATTCCTGAGAATCAGGAGGTGAATTATTATCTTGGTTTACTCATGTACTATCATGAAGAATATAATGCCGCAATGGAACCACTAAGGGATTTTGTTATCATGAATCCTGACAGCGTCGGTGTATTAAAACCACTTGCCGATGTCTTTATGAAGGAAAATCGCTTCATGGAGGCCATTGATACCTATTCCCGGCTAACTGTTCTAGAACCCCTGGAGCTGTCACATTTTGAGAAAATAGGAATTGCGTATGAAGAGTTGGGAGAACTCCAAAATGCCGTTATCGCTTATGAACGCTTGATTGTTTTTGACCCTGAAAATACTCAAATTTTATACAGACTTGGGCAGATTAACAACGAATTGGGTGATTTTTCAAAAGCCATTGAATACCTACTCAGAACTATTTCTCTAGGATACCCAACCATGCAAGTACATTATCAGCTTGCTCTTGCTTATGGTGGACAAGAAAAATATATGCAAGCGCTTATCTCATTTCAGGATGCAGCCAATCTGGCACCGGAAGATCTTCAAATACAGTACCAAATGGGGGTGGCATTTATGGAGCTGGAAATGTACGAGGATGCTGTAGACCGTCTGGAAAAATATGCCCGGGCAAATACAAAAGATCAGATTGCCAACTTCCTATTAGCAAAATCGTATTATCATAGTGGACAAAACAATTTGGCTATTGCATATTTTAAAAAGGTCCTCATGGTACAGCCACAGGATTTCAGATCTCACTATTTTACCGGTGAATGTTATATGGGATTGGGAAGATACGACACGGCGGCAAAATCCTTCAAAAAAGCCCTTAATATTAACCCGGATGATGCGCAGACACATTATTCTCTGGGGATAACTTATATTGAATTGGATAAATTCAGGTCAGCAAATAATGAATTAAGCATACTTTATATGCTTGATAGGGATCTATATAATTCTTTGAATCATATTCTACAGGAAAATCAGTAGATATTTAGCAAAAACCCCACGGTGATTACATTGAAATAAATTGACGTGACAGCAGAATTCCAACACCTGCAAAAACCACCCCCGCCAAAAGACTAATACTCACATAACCAGCAGCGGCACCCATGGATCCTGATCGGATTAGATTTATCGTTTCCATGCCAAAGGCGGAAAAAGTAGTGAACCCACCCAGAATACCAACAATTAAAAATTCCCTGACTGGCCATGAATATTCTTTATCAATGATAATCCCGGTAATGATGCCAATCAACAGACAACCAACAAGATTAATACCAAGGGTGGCCCATGGAAATCCATTACCGGTGTATTTTGTGATGTATAGCGACGTCAGATATCTTGAAACAGCACCAATCGATCCGCCCAGTCCTACCATTATAATGGATTTTAACATTTATTCTATAATTCTTTCACAAGTATTGCTACTATGCAATTCTGTCCAATCTGCGTATTTCAGAGTAACTATTTTGGGTTAATGCCATTGGAGGTGAAAACCCCGAATCACGTTTAGAACGGTATATCGTCATCAAATGCGGCATCATCAACTGGTGGAGCGTCATTTGCCGGCGGAGCCTGATTGAAACCAGCAGATTGATCATAACCCCCAGTCATAATATCACCACCATAATATTTCATCGCTGCCTGGTTTACCTGTTCTTTTAATTCTTTATCTGCATAAATAGTATCATAATATTGGTCATCCTGACCTTTCTGGCTGGGAAATCCCACAAACATTCCATTAGTACCATTTATAAGCTTGAAACCTTTCAGGATAAATCCTTCCTCAGTTTTCATATCAAAAAAGGCGCGGATTTTACCCCATTCCCCTTTGTTCATTCTTTCAATTTCCAAAATTATTCCTTTCAAATATGCTGGAAATTTAGGCAGACTGAATATGAGTAGAAAGTTTTAAAGTGGAAAGTTTTTAAAGTTTTGGTTGATGAGAAATTGATGGATGGTGAAGCATGAACAGCTATTCACATTCTATGTTTTCGATTTTACATCCAACACATCGCGAAGACCCTCTCCAAGCAGATTAAACCCAAGAACGGCCATTGCAATGGCCAGGCCGGGAAAAATTGACCCCCATGGGGCCACCCTTAAAAAATCTTTCCCTTCGTTGATCATTGCCCCCCAGCTAGCACTTGGTGGTTGAACTCCTAATCCTAAAAATGACAAACTTGCCTCTGCCATAATTGCTCCGGATATGCCAAGGGAGAATGCAACAATCACAGGCGCGATGCAATTGGGAAATACATGGTTCAAAATAATTCTAATGTGAGAATACCCCATGGCTTTTCCTGCCTGAATATAATCTCTGGTCATGACTGATAGCACCTGTCCGCGAGTTAGTCGAGCTATGGATGGCCATGATACACAGCCGATAGCAATCATAGCAGTCTCGATACCCGGCTCGAATGCCGCGCTGATGGCGATGAGAAAAAGCAAAGCAGGGAACCCCATCATAATATCCGTGCATCTCATAATAATCGTGTCAATCTTACCACCGAAATAACCTGAAGCCATGCCCAGTACAACTCCAATCATCAATGACAATGTGCTTGCGACAATTCCCACTTTTAGAGAAATCCGAGCGCTCCAGAAGATACGGGATAAAATATCTCTTCCAAAATGATCGGTCCCAAATAGATGACTGCCAGATCCAGGAGGCTGGAGCCGAAAGGATAAATTCTGGGTTATGGGAGATTGAAAAAATGGTGCAAAAATGGCCATCAGACATAAAAGAAAAACGACAATAAAACCCGTGATTATAAATGGGTGACTATAAATTTTCTTATTCATTTACCGGTCAACCAATCTTTCTCGAACCCGTGGATCTGCCCAGGCATAAATGATGTCGACAATGATATTTAACACAACAAAGATAAGGGCCATAAACAAAACGCTTCCCTGGATTGCTGGAAAATCACGTTTCATGATAGCATTGAGAGCGAACCGGCCCACACCTGGCCAGCCAAAAATTGATTCCGTGAGTACAGCCCCCGACATGTAGGATCCAAAGTCCAATCCTATAATAGTAATGAGAGGGATCGCCAAATTTTTCATAGCATGTTTGAATATTACGATACGCTCAGAAAGTCCTTTGGATCTAGCCGTTACGATATAATCTTCATTCATGGTGTCAAGCATAAATGCCCGGGTTAATCGTGTCATCATAGCCAGAGACCGGGTTCCAAGTGCAATTGCAGGTAGAACTAGAAATTTCAAGCCCCCATATCCAGTAGGAGGAAGCCATTGCAGATACACACCCACCCAGAGGATGAGCAAAAGTGCAACCCAGAATACAGGGGCGGATACCCCGGCCAACGAAATAATGATAGAGGCTTTATCCCAGATTGTGTCCTTTTTTAAAGCGGATAGAATTCCCAGCAGTACACCCACAAGAACTGCAATGATCATTGCAGCCGTAGCAAGCTGAAGGGTAAATGGAATTTTCTCAAGAATATCATCCAAAACCGGTCGTTGAGTGACAAAGGAATTACCCAGGTCACCAGATAAAATCCTTTTCATGAATATACCATATTGAGCAAAAGTTGATCTATCTAAACCAAGCTGATGTCGCAATTGAGCCAGGGTATCATCGTCATAATAATCTCCAACAAGGGCGAGAACGGGATCGCCTGGAGCAATATACATCAAAATGAATGAAATGGTGAGCACACCCAATATCACGGGGATGCCATGCAGAATTCGTTTAAGGATATAAGTTGACAAATCTATATAATATTTATGATTTGGTAGCTACAAAGACGGCGAAAACTTCTCAATTACCGTGTTGAAATTATCAGGTTCGGAATGTTTTAAGAAAGTGGTATTGGCTGATTCGGATTTATTTTATTTGTAATCGTTCAAAATAAGTATTCTTAAAAATATTGTGATTAATTAGTAGCCTAAAATCAGGTTTACAAAAATCACAATATCCAGCACGTCAACGACAGTATCGTTATTTGCATCAGCGATATTCTGCTGATTAAGCGTAAAGTCGATTTCTCCCAATATGAAACCAATCACCTGTACCAGATCAAGGACATCAAGGAAATTATCTCCATTTACATCTCCATCAATCTGTGACTCTGTAATATCCCTGACGCATCTCACATAATTGTAGATACGAATCACGTCACCCTGTGGGCCATGTCCGTAAGGATAGTCATCTGGATTACCGGATTTTGGATCGCTTCGTTGTGAGCCAGCGCCGTGTACATCAAGTAGTTGATAATTGCCAGAGAATGGCTGCATCTCCATGAAACCAAGTGCATCACCAAAAGCTACATACACTGCAGATGCACCTTCATGTTCTGAATTCCAACTTCTGTGGGTTGTGCTTGTCCAGTAGAAAGGATAATTGGTGTCACCGCCCTCGTCTGTAATTTCAGAAACCTCAAAAACAGGATTAATTGCCGCAGATCCTGAAGTTGCTGGCGATCGGGTGTAATCCACAATACTCTGGAGCTCTTTTGCATTTGGAAGCCTCCAATCGTTGTATCCGGCGTGCTCCAGATTCTCCGCCCATTGGAGAGCTTGTTCCCAATTCAATTCACCATTTTCATCTGCACCGGCATTCAAATGACCGCTATCTCCAGCCATCCACATGAGTTCTGTAGATTGATCTGTGATGGTGTCATCATCATTATCAATAAACTCATTTGTGTTATAATCTGTTGTCCCTCTCACAAACTTTACAAATGAAGTCATCGAGAATTCCATGCCCGGTGGACCTATGGGCTCAGCTGGATATCCTTTTATTCTGCCATCGGCAAAATTCACACCAAAAACAGTGTCATCACCATTCATCGTTTCACTGACATATTCAGTCCCTGACCAATATTGGGCATCGATAACTCTCTCGTCATTATCAGTATCTCCATATTCGAATGGAAAGTACAGCGTGTCGATAAATGGGGTTAAAAACGAGGTGTCATCTAATTCATAACCGCTTGGGTCAACACCATTAAAGGTGATAAGGGAGTAAAGTTCTTTTATGGTTGGAAGCCGCCAATCATCATAATCCGCCAACTCAAATGACTCGAGAAAAACAACAGCATCATCATAGGCCATTTTGGCCCCATGATCCTGTTGCCACATTAATCCTGTATTTGTGTCGGTGACGGTTCCATCGCCATTATCAATATATGAAAATTGAATGCCGCTATACTGCGCATCCTGACCAAAAAATACCTCATTTAATTCAGGACAGGAAGTTTCCTCATTATCATCAAAACAGGAAATCTGCATAGTATCTATAATTTTTGTTGAAAATTCCGGTTGTGCAGATATAGTGCCAACCAATACAATAATCATTAAAGCCAAATATGAGGTTCGATTCTTGTCTCTGCTTTTGTAGTTTTTATTCATCATCATTTTCTATCGTTTTTTATGAATTAATCGGCAAATAGATACATTTGAGGAGAGCCGAATCCGCCCCCCTCAAATTGTAGATCTCTTATTTTAGCAACAGCATACTTTCCGTGTACAATCCTTCATTTGTCTGAATTTTATAGTAATACATTCCAGATGGAACTGCCAGCCCATTCTTGTTATTCCCATCCCATTCAATAGAGTGTACCCCGGCAGACTGATACCCTGACCCCAGAGAATTAATCATCTTGCCTGTAACATCATAAATTGAAACGCTCACATTCCCCGGTGTGGTCAAGGTGTATGAGATCCGGGTTGACGGATTAAAGGGGTTGGGATAATTTTGTGCGTTAAACTGTGCTGACCCCCCATCAATAGCATTCATGGTGTCGTCACTCTCTGTTTCATCAACTTCAATGCCCCAATCCGCCATCAGTTTTCTTACGGCAAGATGGATCTCTTTTCGGCTCGCCCCCTTTTCTCTCATGTCCCTTTTCAATTCATGAACTGTTTCTTTTTGATCATCATTTAGTTTGTTCATCTCTTGACGAAATCTCTTATGCCTGTTACCTATCTCACCAAAATTCGGTCGGTCGATGCCCCAATTTTGAAGCTGATCACCAACTGACTGATGAATTTCGCTTCGTGATGCACCTTCGCCATGCATATTACGAATCATATCATGCAATTTCTGCTCCTGCGATTTGTTTAAATCTTGATGTCTGCCATGATATCCGTGATGTTTTCCTCTTCCCAATCTCTTATTATCCCTGTCAGGTCTTACGATTCCCCATGAGTCCAGCAATTTACCAACAGCATCATGCACTTCGTGAGGATCCGCTCCTTCTGCATGTTTTGTCGATACCAATTGATGAACTTCCTCTTTTTGTGAGTCGTTGAGATCATTCATAAATTCAGGGGGATCAGAAAAATCTGATCTGCCAAAGCCTTTATGATGCCCACTGCCAAATTTCTCAGGTGCTTCTAATCCCCAGCTTTCAAACTTATTTGCAACAGCCTGATGAATTGTCTGTTTTGTGGCATCATTCTCTTTCATGGTTTCCACCATCTCTTGTATTTCCTTTTGTTGATCCTGCGATAAATCCGGATGCTGAGGGTGGCGACTATGTCCATGCTGCCCAATCAAAACGGCCCCGGTTATAAAAGCGATCAGTACAATTGCGTATTTCATTATTTTACTCCTATTACAGCATTTTCTTCAAATTTCTCATCTCATTATAGAATGAAAGAAATCTGCTGTTAATGAATTCTATTTTCAATTTGTTTTCATCTTTTGTCGGTATATCAAAGACAAAGATGCTCTTCATTCTGCTTCGATCTGATTTGATTAATGGGTGACCATTCATTCTCAGCCATGCTGAAAATGCCAGGTCATCAGTTTTAATTTGATTTTCTATCATTGATTGTGATCTCCATGCGGCAGCCTTTTTAATCGATCATGAGGCGGCCTTCCTCTTCCTGGTGGGCCTCCTGGACGCCTAGGTCTATCAAATTGCCGGGTCAGTTTGTCTATTTGTTCGGTGGTGAGATACGGTTCTAATTCTATCCGGAGAGAATCCATTATTACCTTTACCTCCATCATGTGATTTTCCCCCATATCAGCAAAGCGGTCAAAATGTGATTCGAGTATCATTCTCACCTTATCTGCCTGGCCATCATGAGGGTCTATCATTTTTTCAAAAAGATGGATAAATCCTTCTTTATGATGCATGCCCTGAAAATCATGTATCCGATGACTAATTAGAAAACGTGCTGAGAGAATTCCCAATAAAAATCCTATTAATAAGACAATGAGAATAATGAAGGTTGATTTGGTTTGTACTTGTAACATTTTTACTCCTTACTGAATTGCGTAGGCAATATTTTCAATTTTAAATTCTGGAACGCCAAGGATCGTTTCCAGTGATGATAAATCCCCAGTGGAAAAATTGTAGATGAGTAGGCCGACGATGGCCATAGAGGTGGCAATTGCAACGGGCCGGAATGCTGTCATCAGTGCATCGAAGAAGTCGGCTTGCTGATGTTTCCCTGCAGTTGGATCCAATTTTTTCATAACCCTTTCAGCAAAATAAGGGGAGAATGATTCTACTTTTGATAATTTCAGTTTTTGCCGCATTGATAATATCTGTTTTTCTTCTTCGATGAGCCTGGGAAACCTTTCCTTCAAATCATCGAGGGATTTTTTCTCAGGTCCAGTTAAGGGTTCATCAAGAGACTTATAGAGCAATTCTAATGATTTTTTATCCATGTCAATTTTCCATGTGTGGAGTTAATATTTCTTTTAGTTTTATTTGGGCTCTGGCCAGTCTTGACAATACGGTACCCTGTGGAATTTGTAATATTTTTGCTGTTTCCTTAACAGAGTATCCATTTATTAATCTCAAGACGACAACGGATTTAAATCCCACTTTTAATTTACTGATGGCATTATTAACCAGTTCCTTGGTCTCCTGTTTTTTTTGCTCATCTGATCCTGACATATAATTTTCTAATTCCTGTTTATCCTGACGAATAAATAGAAACGAACGACGTTTTCGGCGCTTCAGTTCATTCAGTGAAAGATTAATTGCAATTCGGGTCACATATGTTTCGATATTGGCTTCTCCTCTAAACTGACTCATGGATTTATATAATCTCACAAATGTTTCCTGTCCGACGTCTTCTGCTTCCTGACAGAAGCCAAGCATGCCATAAATGGTAGCAGAAATCTTGGGCTCCAACTGTAGAATAAGTTTGTTAAATGCAACCTTGTTGCCATTTTTTATCGATTCAATTTGTCTGTTGTGATACAATCAATATTTCCTTTAATTGTTGGACAATCTAATAGTCAAATATATTCCAGGTAAAATTTATTTTTCGTTTATTTTCATCTTGTAGCCCAGAAATTATAGTTATAAATATGCATACTATTTCAAGATTTATCAACTTGATACGTGACTATATTGTTTTCCAAACGGGTGTAATTTGTTTAAATTCAACGTCGATAATTTTAATAGATAAAAATATTTGTCTGATTGGTATTCACTGACTCCTTGCTTGTTATAGCTAGTTTATCAATCGCTTTTGTCACATTCACAACAATGGAAGACTCAATGAATAAAGGTATAGAAATAGTCCCGTCACTTACGGTTCATGAATTGCTGGAGGCATATCCAGAACTTGAAGATGTCTTGATCGGTATTGCCGCACCTTTCAAAAAACTGAAAAACCCCATTCTTAGAAAAACTGTAGCAAAAGTAGCAACAATAAAAAACATCTCATCGGTTGGCGGCGTGCCCCTTGGTGAATTGATTGCAAAGCTTCGAAAAGCTGTAGGACAATCACCAAGTGGGGATTTTTATGATGATGATGATTATTTTGGTGAGCAACCCGATTGGTTTTCTCCTGATAAAGTAATGTTGTCGATTGAAGAGGACAAATTAGGAAACAAGGATGAAATGACATTGGTGGCTATTCTTCGGGGTGCAAAAGACGTCAATACCGGAGAGATTATCGAACTCATTACAACATTTCTCCCAGCTCCGGGGATTGATGCAATGCGATCAAAGGGGTATTCAGCCTGGATAAAAAAAGCTGATGGCGGTATAATTAAGTCATATTTTCAAAAACCAACCGATTGAAATTATTGCAGAGTGAGATGGTGATTAAACATTGCTAAATGATAGGAATTCTTTACATATATGAAAAAAGCTGATGCTAATAAAATATTGTCAGACAGTTCATTTACGGATGATTTAGCGCCATTTTATGAGTCTACACTAGTACCACTTATCTTTGAATCTTATGCAGAGGATCTCGCTTCGCGTGCAAAAAAGTTGAATCCCGATTCCGTTCTTGAGGTTGCCTGTGGAACCGGTGTTGTAACACGTGCACTTTCAACGGTGCTGCCTGACCATTGTTCGATTACCTCAACGGATCTGAATGATGCCATGATAAATCATGCTGAAAAAATTGGTACGTGCAGAGAAGTAATCTGGGAACAGGCAGATGTAATGGCGCTGCCTTATGACGACGAAACTTTTGATGTGGTGGTATGTCAGTTCAGCACAATGTTTTTCCCTGATCGCATCCTTGCATATCAGGAAATCTGCAGGGTATTAAAATCAGGAGGAAAATTTCTTTTTAGTATTTGGAATGGCCTGGAAGTAAATGATTTTGCCAGGGCTGTAATGGATGCAGTTACCGACTTGTTTCCAGAAAATCCGCCGGAGTTTCTCTCCCGTACACCTTATGGCCATGGAAATCCAGATGAAATAAAGGATGAAATATATGCCGCCGGGTTTGATCGTTGTCATTTTATCCAGCAAGAGGACATCAGTTATGCAGAAAATCCAACCATGGCAGCTATTGCTTTTTGTCAGGGCACACCCTTAAGAAATGAGATTGAAGATCGAGAACCAGATGGTCTCGAAAGGGTAACTGCTATTGCAGCTAATTCAATCAGATCACGTTTTGGGGATGATCAAATCCAGGGAAGGATGAGCGCAGTAATAGTAACCGCTGAGTAACAAAGTTTGAGTAAAATAAATGTGGGGGCAATTACGCACCCCCACACAAATTGATCAATTTATTTGGTCACCCTAAGGCTCACAGAACCGCTCATACCTCTCAGCTGGCTACCATTGATATCTTCCCAAATTGGCAAACCTGCCGATAAGATCAATGATGCCCGCTCGTTAAGTTCAAAATCCATCTGAGCAAATCCATCCAAATAGATACCGCCACTATTGGGGCTCTTTTCACTATCCCATTGATTTTTGTCTGCATGTCGCAGTGAAAATTTTATGTATGGATGAATCTGTTTGATAATTGCCTTCTGACGGATCAGATGTAAATCTACACGCATTTTACGCCCCGGTTTGAATCCTCCATCGCTTGTATTGAGGGGCTGTCTCACCTCACCCGAAACACCAATCACCCAGGGAAATTCACTTCTCATCCAGTATTCCAATCCTAACGCGGCAGAATATTGGCCGGTACCCATTGCAAAATCATCGTGGGATTCATTACCCATGTCCATGTCCATACCCATATCCTCATCCAATGGATTTTCTGAAAATGAATCGGCAGTCGGTATATATATACTAGCGTCGAGAAATACCTTGTTGCCTGGTCCAACAATTTTATTTGATAGGATTGTACGTAACCCAAAATTTATATCTCCAATTCCAGATACCGTTTCAGTGGATCCATTGGACTTATTTGTTCTCCAAATATATGGCAGTCGAACTCTTAGATTTATTTTGTCTGAGATACCATACATACCAAAGATGTTTGCTGAGATAAAATCAACTTGTCCCTCTGAGCTATTTTCAGTTGGTTCCAGGCTTGAATAGGATATATTGGTACCTGCCAACCATTGCCCTTGATATAGTCCAATGCCCTCTGTAGCACTTCCGACCGGAAGCGTGGGATTACTTCAGAGAGGTCATTGTCCCCAGGCAGGCTGCATCGCCATGAAAAGCAATATTGATCCAACAATAAGTTTTTTTAACATTTCAAATTCCTCTTTATTCGTTTTTATAAATATTTTACTATCACAATGTTTTTACTGGAGACACTCCGTTTACAAAAGCCAAAGTATCACTTGATATAATGCTCCGGCCCCGATAAAACTATCAAAGCGATCAAGAAAGCCGCCATGCCCTGGGATTATTTTATTAAAATCCTTTATCTGATACAGTCGTTTCACATAAGATGCCATTAGATCCCCGAACAGGCTTCCGATGCAGATCACAAATGTAAAACTAAGTGCTTCACCTGTTGAAAATTCTGGAAATGAGCGAAGAAGCAACCCAGAAAGAAGGGCAATAATAAGGCCTCCAATAGATCCCTCAATAGTTTTATTTGGGCTAATATTTTTTGCAAGAGCATGTTTGCCAAATAACTGGCCGGTTAATTGGCTAAATCCGTCAAATACACCAACAATCAGATACACATAAAGAACAATTTGTGCCGAAGTTTCCAGAGAAAAAAAGATCATGGCGATGGTGACCATAGTATAGGTTGTTAAAATTCTTTTAATCTGCTTTTTTTGAGTCTCTTTTACAGAATACCTATAAAACGTATGCATTACTTCCAACAATCCGAACAGAAGAACCAGTGATGTCAAAATTATAAAATATGGGCCCTTGGTAAGAATTATTACTAAAGTAGAGTGCACAATAAAAAAATAGACGGCCAACTTTATCCATCTGTTTCGTTTTACATCCTTGGAAGCCTTTTTACTTCCAGCATACATAGCGATGATGCCGATTATAAAATAGGCCTCAACATACAATAAAATTGTCAGAATCATCCCGCTAAACTCCATTTGTGTGACAGGTTAATGATCTGGGCAGCAATTCAATCGATAACTTGGTTATGTTTTCAAATATCTCACCATCCACCATGAGATGTTGAGGTTCATCCGGTATTACTTTCATCAAGTTTGACGAAAATTGAGTGGCAGGATTATAAAAATATGTTCCTGTAAAAACAGATAGATTATGTAATGTCTGCTTGAGAAAGTTTGCATTTGTTTCCATCACTTCAAATCGCCCATCTTTTATTTTTGCATCTGGAAATAAAATAAAATTACCGGCGAATCGTGAATTGTTAACTATCAAACCGTTTAAGATTTTCTTTTCTGGTTGTTTGCCGTTTAACGAGATTGAATAGGATTTTGACACATTTTTGAAGGCAATTATTGTTGCAGCAGCCGGATAGCAGAATTTCCCCATGAATTTTAATTTCTGATTTGCAAATTCTGCAGCATTTGTCGGATATCCCATTCCAAGTGTGATGGTTGCAAATAATTGCCCCTGATTGTCTTTTGAATCAGTGAATTTTAGATGTAAGACATCAATCTTTTCTGTGTGGTCTCCTTTGATAGCTTGTAAGCCATTTTTCAAGTCATTAATTTTAAATTCTCGTGCCAGGCAATTTGCAGTGCCAACTGGAAGAATACCAATCACCTGCCGCTTAATATCCATGCCATTTATTACTTCAAAAATCGTCCCATCTCCTCCGGCAACGGCTATTCCGTCATAATTTTGTGCCTCTTTCGCAATCTCCTTTGCATGACCCCGATGGGTTGTGACAATCATTTCATCCGATATTCCGCTTAGATTGTCCTTGATATAATCAATCTTTTTTTCAGTCCTTTTACCACTGCTTGCCGGATTTAAAATTGTCAGCCACTTCATTTGTTATTATTCCTATTTTTGAGAACTCGGAATAATCCGCCAACATTAGACTGATTTTCGGGCAATATAGTTATAATCAGCATTTCTTCAATATAGGCGATAATGCTAATGCCCACCACATAATAAAAGAATGGGGCATAGAATCCAAAAACAAACAATGTAATAATAAAAATATCCTGTGAATAGGCGGTGACCTTGGTCAAAATCGTGTGAAAGCTGCTAATTTTTTTATATTTAAGAAGGGAGTAAATAGCCTCAAGGGCATAAAACGCAACAACAAATAATAACGGAATAATATTGGGGAAAATTACATCGCTCTGGAAGCGTAAGATTCCGACAATTGCACAAATGTAAGTGGCCATATCTCCAGTTGAATCCAGTCTGGCGCCCAGCGCTGTTTCCAATTTAAACATTCGGGCAATATAGCCATCCAGAAAATCACTGATAAGGCTTGCAATCAAAAGCCAGGTAAACACTGCTTCATTACCAGACCAGATAAGGTACATCAGAACAGGCGATGCCAATATACGACCTGTTGAAAGGAAATTGGGTATATTTTTTAGACTAAAAACTTTCATTCTCCTTTTTGGCATTATATCGATAAATTAAAATCAAAATAGATTGAAATATCATCCCGGTATAAAAACATGCTTCTTTAAAAAAATCAAACTTATCGAAGCGGTAATACCCAGGCAACACAACCAGGCAATTCGATGATGAACCTCGAGATTCTGAACCAACATATAATTCACCGTTGACCCAATCAAAGCGCTGGCAGAATACATGACATAGGCACGACCCAAACTTCGCCAATATGGTGAGTAATGTTCAAATGTGATTAAACGGTGCAGGCCATGTTGCCGGGCAACCCCCAAAATGAAGGCAATGATCCAACTTGTTGTTGCCTTATTATTCGAGGGGTTAAAATAATAAATGATTTCATAGGTAACAAAGCCGATTGCAGCTCCGAAGACTGCCGTGAGCATCATTCGAATATTTTCCGGGATTTGATAAAAATATTCAATAATGTGATGCCGAGATTTAATATCCCGCAAATTGTTCATCTACTTTTGGTTGCCCATATTGGTTCGGTACAAATAGCCCGACAGACCCGATAAACCGCCAAGTGTAAGCGGAATTAAAATACTGACAGATAATAGGATCCCCGTAGAATGTACGTTCATCATGTGGCTGACTCTTTCCATAATTAGTGATCCACCTGAAAAATAATGATACATATTTAGTATGATCCATGGAATCATAGCGCCAGTTCCCCCATTCATTGCTGCTGATTTTCTATTGATGGACAGCCACCCCGAGGCAAAGGAAGGAAAAACGAATAACCACCAGCTTGTAAATGGAAGTATCACCATATTCACTATTACTGCCAATAGAATAACCATAAATGGATTTACTGATTGATATTTTTCATCATTCATCGATTTAATCCTTTTAATTTCACGGAATGTCCTTCGGTCTCTTCGGCTGTACTTACAAATTGCAGAGATAAATATTCTCCCTGAACCCATTTAGAAATAAAATCATCGTAATACCGACTGCCGGGATACCCCGACTGCCCGCCTGGATAGATGCCGATAGCTTTGACAGGATTTCCCATTTCTGCAGCATATCTCCATGACGGACCAAATGTTTCTCTTGTTGCATTGGGCACCCCCCTGCCGCCTGATGTTTTTAAATTTTCTGCACCAAAACCGGGGATTTTGGCAAGATGGTGAATATCTGTTCCGCGGTAATCATGCCACCTCCAGCCATTATGATCGGAACCCATTTTTTGGGATAGATCTGTATGTGCTGATTTGAATGCCTTTGTTACAAGCATTTCAAATGTTTCCCTTTCTGTTGTGTGGATGTTGTCAAGCCAGCGCGAGTTTATATCCGTTTCTAAAATTTCAATCAATTCTGTAGAATAGGGCCAGTTGTGATCGGTAGATTTTTCACCAAGCTCATCAGCCCAGGTATATTCTTCGAGCTTACTAAACCAAAGGGTAAAAAATGAGGCTTCCCAGGAATTTCCATCAAGGTTGAAGTCCCACTGAGAAAGCAAGTCCTTAATTTCATTCATGCCCGGATCCAATTCAAACATCAACAGTTCACGAATCATCACCGGTAATGCCCGTTTCGCCATTGGACTTTCGTTATCCATCTGAATCAGCGCCACATCCTGTATGGAGGCATTATTGGTGTTTTTTAACAAGTCATTTATTCGAGATCCACGCCATGACATCCAGTAATTATCAGAAAGATAGAGGGGATAGGAGGAATCATATGGATTCTGGTTTGCAGAGCTGACAAATTCTCTCTTTGGATTTAATTCGTGAGGCATATGTTTCAGAGGAACAAAACCCTTCCAATCATAGGCTGGGTCCGATCCGTCACTGATAAAGCGACCTTGTTCCTGCCATCGCAACGGTGGATGCCCGGCATGCCACATAGCAATATTTCCAACGGAATCGACAAAAACAAAATTCTGTCCCGGGCAAGAAAAATAGTCCAGACTTTGCACCCACTCCTGATAGGTTTTTGCCTTTCCCATACCAAGCAGTGATCGGATTTCTTCTGTTTTATCATGTCCCCGCCAGCGCAATGCTCTGCCTGTGGATATCTGCATGGTCGGATTTCTCATATTGCCAACACTAAAATCTTTAACCTGATTTATTTTATCCCACACAACTGGGCCATGATGGGTAAAAATAATAGTATCATGATAGGTGGATCTATTTCTTATCTGAATCTCTTCTATCTTCCGTGTTGTTCTTTTCCATTTTCCATCAAACAGATATTCATTTTTATGGTCATCCTTGAATTGTATATCATACCAATCCATCACATCATCATTACCGTTGGTTACACCCCAGGCGATTTGATCATTAAATCCACTGATGATCCCTGGTGCACCGGGGATAGTAACACCCATGATATTTCTTTCGGGGCTTGACAGGTGCATGATATACCATATTGCCGGGATGGTTAATGTGAGATGTGGGTCATTGGCAATGATGGGATGACCTGATGCTGTTCGCTTGCCGGATACTGCCCAGTTATTACTGCCATTTCGTTTATCTGGTTTAAAGGGTAGGTCTGCCTCCCCTGCCGTTGCCTTATAGATGTTGGTTGGCGCTTGAACTTTTGGAGCTGGCACATTGGGAAGCTCTGAAATGATCGGGTCTAAAAAATATGGCATCATAGGAAATAATTCATCTACGGCTTCTTTGCCAAATTGATTCCAGACACGAGTCAGGGGAAGATCGCTGCTTCTACCGGTGAGTGTCCACGCCATATTTTTTAGTAATAATGCTACTTTAAACGGTGAAAAATATTCAGGTGCATAATCTAATATTTTATACTCGATGGGATATTCATCTGTTGGTAGCTGGTCAATATAGGCATTGATGCCATCTGAATAGGCTTGAAGTATTGCAATGGTCTCAGGATCATTTTCCGCTGCTATCAAAGATTTTTCCGCACCATATTTTAGTCCAATTCGTCTTTGAAACCGATCATATACCAATGCTTTTTCACCGATGATCTCGGACATCCTTCCTGCTGTGGCGCGAACCTGGAAATCTAACTGCCACAATCGATCCATGGCCATTATATAGCCCTGCGTAAAAAATAGATCATGATCATTCTCCGCGAAAATATGTGGAATACGATGATCATCCCAGACTACTGTCACTTCATCAGTCAAATTAGTAAGATGTAACTCGTTTTCAGGAAGTTCATCACTTCCTTTCAATGCCAAATATCCATGAAATGGATCCAGAAATTTTCCCAATGGCGGGATATTGCCAAATTTTTTATCAAGTACATATACCAAAAGAACGGTTATAAATACGGGGATAATCCATTTAAACCGGAAGAAAGTATTAATAGGGGTCATGGTTATGCCTCATTATTTCTTAATTTTTCATTGTCCGGCCAAATGGATTATCAATTGAGTGAGCCGGTTGAGTAAACCAGCGCGGGCCATCATCGGTCATATAAAAATGATCTTCGTGACGAACTCCAAACTCACCAGGGATGCAAATCATCGGCTCGTTGCTGAAACACATGCCTTTTTCGAGAGGAGTTTGATCGCTTAATACCAGATATGGCCACTCATGAACATCCAACCCTATACCATGTCCGGTTCGATGGGGAAGTCCAGGGATTTTGTACCCAGGACCGAAACCATATTTCTCCAATGTTTTTCTGGCGGCTTTGTCAACATTTGAACAGGGTTCCCCTATCTGTGCTGCCTTGAAGGCAGATGCCTGTGCTTTTTTTTCAATATCCCAAACCTCTCGCTGTCGACTGTTGGCTTTTCCATAAACATAGGTGCGGGTAATATCTGAATTATAACCATATACTAAACAGCCGGTATCGATCAGCACCATGTCATTCTCTTTTAATATTTGAGGATCCTTAACCCCATGAGGATAAGCAGTTGCTTCCCCAAAAAGAGTAATACAAAATGAAGATCCTTCAGTGATGCCCATTGCTTTGTGAGCTTTGTTTATAAACTGGCAAACTTCAAGAGTATTAATTCCAGGTTTTAGTATTGCTGCAGCACTTTTGTGAACTTCAAGAGTGATATCTTTTGCCCTTTGCAAAAGAGCAATCTCATGGCTTGACTTCATCATTCTGCATGAAGATGTAACATCCTTGGCATTTAGTAATTGAATATACGGATCGGCATTTGAAATGCCATCAATAATAAAGTAGGGTGTGGATTCATCCATGCCAACTCTACCTGGTTTTATCCCAATATCAGACAATAGGTTAACAAATAACCCGTATGGACTTTCATGTTCGTTCCAGCAAACAATTTTACCGGGAATTGACATAAATTCTCTTAAGGTACTCTTCTCAAACCAGGGACATAAATAGGTTACGGGACCATTTTGGGGAATGATTGCACCGACCATTCGTTCACTTGCATACCATTGGGTTCCGGTGAAATAATACATGTTGGTGCCGGCATTTAAGTAGATGGCATCCAAATCAATCGACTTCATTTTGTTTTGGGCTCTTAAAATTCTCTCTTTGTATTCACCCGGTTTTATGTCGGCTACTGATGGCAGAGCCTGGGAAATCAACTGTAATCTTTGAATTTCGCTATCTTTGGTTGAGCCCCCGACTCCAATTGTCATCCTTGTCATATTACTCTCCAAATACTTGGTCTGTCTTTGCTGCCATGATGAAATCATTTACATGGAGACCTTTAATTTTATGCGACCACCAGGTGATTGTGACTTTACCCCATTCTGTCAGGATTGCCGGGTGATGACCCTCGATCTCTGATATTTCACCTATTTTATTAGTAAATGACAGGGCATCTACAAAATTAGGAAATTCAAATGTTCGTGTGATTTGGTTTATACCGCCAGAATTTATCAAACGCCAATTTGAGAGTTTTCTCATAAAGGAATTCACTTCCTGCTTGGAGGCCTGGGGAGCGCCTATTCGACAGGCTTCGCATGTTTTTCCAACTAAATCTGACATTATATCTTTCTCCTGGTCAATATGGTTTTTGAAATGGATGTGGCGCTAAACCCGAGAGTGGTGCCTATATCATGTTTATCGCTAATGTTAACAATCACATTCTACATCAATCTATGGATGGATAATAATTCTGTTAAAATAGTAATTGAATTTACAGAAAAAAACGCTTTCATTCCACGTGGGTATTTTGATGATTTCATTGATGATCGCCCCATGTTGCCGATAGGATTGTGATATTATTTCCTTAAATATCATGTTAGGGATAAATAGATACATAGAATTGTGTGCAAAATGATTATAATTTTTTATCATGTGCTATGGATATTTTTACATAAAACTTTAATTTTCTGATACTTTTTGAAAACAATTTATAATATATTAAATCCATATTTTGCGATTCCGGCTACTGTGAAGCGATTATTCATGATTCAGCTGTCTATCAATTCTGTTTTTGCCTCCTTTTTTTTAATCATGAATATTTACTTGAGAAAAGTTGGATTCGAAGACCATCAAATTGCCGGTTTCACATCATTTCAATTCTTCGGCTCATTTATGTTTGCCTTTCCCCTTGGAGTTTACATAAAGGGAAAGAAACTTAAACCATTCTTTTTCTTCGCCAGTATCGCCGTGCCCCTGGCCGGTTTGCTAATACTTAATTCTGTCAGAATGCAAATCGAGCCTCTCATAAAAACAGGGTTTTTTATCTCTGGCTGCGGGTTGATGACAATGCAGGTTTGTGCCCTGCCATTTATTCTCCGCAATGGAGATGGAGAAACACTGTCTGAATCTATTTCGCTGAGTTTTACTTCATGGTCGCTAGCTGTTATCACTGCCGGAGTTGGTATTGCAATTTTGAGGATCTTTGAGCCGGTCATTTATCAGATATCAATCCAATCCAGTGAGTATTATATTCTTACACTGTTTCTTTTTATTGGTATTCCGGCAATGTTTTTGGCACCTGGATTAAAGGAAAAACCACCCCTTTCAAAAAGCGGTCGATTTATGGATAATTTGAAAACCTTCCGTCATGATTATGATTGGTTTATTATTCTAAAAGCCCTCATTCCCACACTATTAATTGCAATCGGAGCAGGATTAACCATCCCTTTTGTTAACTTATTTTTCTTTTCCGTTTTTCAATTGGATTCTCATTATTTTGGCCTGCTTGGAAGTACGGCATCTGTTCTCGGTGTATTTTCTGCATTGTTGGTCCCCTCGGTCCGAAGACGATATGGTTACCGGGTAGCAATACTTATGACTCAATCAATTGCCATTTTATTTCTGATTGGTCTTGGGATGACTGAAGTTTACTCAGCTGTAAAAGGGGCCTTTGCAATGGCTGTGATTTTCTATCTTTTCCGTCAGCCATTTATGCATATGGCCGCACCTATTACCAGTGAATTGACAATGCAATATGTGGGAAGGGAAAATCAGGAGTTGCTTAGCGCTCTAAATTCCACGTTGTGGAGTGCATCATGGTTTGTTAGTGCAAAAATATTTCAATATCTACGAAGTATGGATATGTTTTATCATCAAATATTTTTTATTACAGCCGGATTATACGGATTTGGTGTTTTTTTATATCACTTTATCATAAAAGAATTTCTTCAAAAAAACACCTCGGTAATCAAATAGTCTGATAAAGCGTATTTACTGGTAAGGGTATTCTGATATAGGATAGGAAGTCAGCTTTTCAATTCACCTTCCCAATGGGGCAAAATGTAATTTGATAGTATCAGCTTTCATTTTGAAAACCAATTGCATAAACAAACATGCCAACATTTCCGCCTTTATCAGAATTTGCAGACAGCAATACTGGGGGAAGAAGAACCAACAACTAGATTAAAAAGATTTTCCTCTATTTCTAATTGCCTCGAGAAATGACTTTACCAGAACCCGAAACGCTACTTTTCACTTTTGGACTGCCAGAATATTCCACTGTGCCGCTCCCACTGATATGGGCATCAAGTTCATCTCTTACATGAATCTGGCATGAACCGGAGCCGCTAATAAATGCCGATGCTGTTTCTGAAGATAAATCTCTGGCATATATATCACCAGAGCCGCTGATATGCAATTTATGTTCATCCATTTTCCCGGTTATTGTGATGGTTCCTGATCCAGAAACACTGCTTTCCAGGTTGTCCGCATCAAGGCTCACAAGTATATCCCCTGATCCACTTATATTGAGCTCAACATCATCACCTTTAAATTCATCCAATCCGACAATTTCTCCAGAACCCGAAATTGATAATTCTTTAATCCTATCCATAAAAACTTCAATTTCCAGAGTTCTTCTCCCTGTAACACATTCATCAAGGTAAATGACTAATGTGCCATTTTTTACTTCTGTTTTTAGTAATGCCAGGATATTATCATCGCTTTTAATGCTTATTGGTTGGGACCCACCTGATTTTAATAGAATTTTTCCAGAGCTTCGCAAGCTGATTCCAGAAAAACTTCCTACCTCTCTGGTCTCGCTAATGACATTACCAGAGGCACTCACACAATTCATGTTACATGCTACACTTGATAAAAGGCTGATTGCAAGAATGGCGGTGGTAAAAGGATTTAATTTTGTCATTGTATTCTCCTGTTTTGTTTACGTGGTAATTATAACTGACATCAGCCATTGAGGTAATTATGCGGCCTTTGATGGATTTAAAGCTAATTAGTTGCCAGTGTTTATGTGATAAATCAGCCCAACAAAAAATATCGATCCAAGCCATGGGATAATCTTATCTTTTCCAAGTACATCGGGTAAATTTTAAAAGTATCCAATCCACATGATTGTAAACTAGGTTCATAATTTTGAATCTATGAGTCTGCTGACAATATTCGAGATGATTTGTCTTTTGTAGCTGTGTGTAAGGGTTCACTTGCAGATATAAAGGAGATCTCAGCCTTTTTTACCAATGGTATCGATCGTAGCTCTATTAATATTTCAGCTTCTCCTTTTGAAGCACTTTCTTCAACAGTTACAATGATTCTTCCGAGCTTATCTTTATGAAAGATGTTATAACCAGGAACGCTCTCAAGATGTTTTTGAACATTCTCTAAATTCACAAGATTTGTTTGTACAACAACTCCAATGATATTCATGTTCTCTCCATTTCCGGCTATCATCATCTGTTGAAAAAAAGAATGATGTGATTATTAATGAGTAAAAAGTTTGATTTTCTCTGACCGTCAGACTGTAATTTAATATCAACACTGCAACATGTTGAAATAAAATCCGGCTTACCATCTTTTTTTTCTTCGGTGGTCCCGCCGTTGTTTTTTTATCTGGATTATGGATTAAGTAAAAAAATACCATCCTCTGATAAAATCTGGGTAACCAAAATGATGATGTCCAGAATATCAACTTGTTGATCCTGATTCATGTCCACCGTGCAATCTCCAAAATCAGGAGGCTCTTCAGATAGCAAGATGAACGATATCAGGGCAATGATATCCAATACATCAATAGCGCCGTCATCATTCATGTCACCATCGATGCAGTTATCAAAAGAGAGATGATATAATCCCCCTGTTGATAATCCCGTCAGGATGTCTAATCCCGTCGATTGGGATAAATGACCGGTGGTCAAGGTAGTATTCAAGCCGGTTTCAGGGAAGACAAGATTATAGTCTTGTGCAAAATAATAATCTGAGGTGGAGCCGGTATTTTGATATACCATAATTCCGCTGTATTCTGATCCGATTAGTAAATCGAGATCACCATCGCTGTCAAGATCAACAAATTCGGGTGCCGACCGTGAGAGGGTAAACAGACCCTCCTGTAATAATACTGGTGGTTGGAACTGAAAAATTTCGGCGGTGCCAGTATTTTCAGATAATGTGATTAATCCTGATGTTTCGCCGCAAATCAAATCCAAATCACCATCATTATCAATATCAACCAAATCAGGGGAGCTATGTCCCGAAAGATCCACTGATTCGATGTTTCCTTCGTTTGTGAACTCAAAGTTCTCCGCCGTTCCTGAATTTCTGAAAAACAAAATAAAACCATTTGAATTGCCTATGAAGGCATCCAAATCGCCGTCTGCGTCAATGTCAGCCAAATCAAGAGAAAGATTATTTCCAAGGTTTGACCCAAGAAATGAAGCGTTTTCTTCTACAAAGCTGGGTTCATCTGGGGTTCCGTGGTTTCTCAGAAAATGAATACGTCCTGCCCATGGGAATGATGTTGGTTCAAAACCATTGCCGATGAATAAATCCAAATCGCCGTCATTATCAATATCTGCTAATTCAGGCGATGTATCCGTAAGCAGGTCGATGGATCCAAGAAAATGGGTTGTAACAAACTCGTAAACAGGATTGTTTTGGCTGCCGATATTTTCATAATAATACAGATTGTTCACCAGTTGGCTCCCAAAAGATCCAGACAAAACAGATATAATCAGATCTGCATCATTATCACCATCAAGATCCACAAAGCCCGGCATATTTTGCCCGGCGGTTATTATCGGATCCTCTTCAGGATAGAATTCTATAACATTAAATATATCCATAACAGGAAAATCTGCACTCCCAATATTCCAGATGATATACAGGCTTTGGTGGAAATAATCACCCCAGCTCAAGTCAAAATCATCATCGCCGTCGAGATCGATGAATTGTATGGCGCTGGCACCATGTCTGAGATTTCCAATGATACTGATATTCTGCCAGGTTGCTGAGATGAACTGGTAAACTGGAATATTATCATCCCAACCGACATTTTCATAAAAAGTGACGGTGCCGGCATAATTGCCAGTAAAGAAATCCGGGTCACTGTCATTGTCAATATCAGAAAAAGTGGGTGTCATAAAGGAATTATTGATGACTGGTGAACCGTCATTTTGATGAACTTCTCCAAGAAGACTAAGCTCGCCGGCGATATTTTGATAGTAATGTAAATGGCCCGATTCCTCAGGATGAGATGTCATGTAATCCATATTACCATCCTGATCAAAATCATTAAAGTAAAACCAACTTGCTGGAGGTAAATCTTGAAACCTTGATGTTTGGATTCTAAAGTCAGGGGCTGTTGATGTGCCTTCATTTCGGTAATAGCGCAGGAATCCATCTTCATCCAATAAAAAGAAATCAGGATCTCCATCAGTATCCCAATCTACCGATTGTATTCTTGGTTTATTAAATCCGCCAAAAAATGGATTTTCTATAGCCTCGTCATTAATTTCAACTGGGATATCAAGGTTCTGAAAAGTAATATTCTGCGAGGTTAAAAAACTGACTAAAATCACCAGGGTGACTAATAAAGTTTTCATGCTCCTCTCCAGGGGATAAATATTTTTTCCTTCCAAGAGCCCACAACGATTATTTGTCAATCTCAATCAACTCGATTCAGGTAAATAATTTTTTATTATGTCAACTAATTGATATTTTTTGAATGGTTTTGCAAGATAATCATTACATCCAGCTTTTAAAGCCCTTTCTTTATCGGTTGCCAAAGCATGCGCTGTCACCGCGATTATTGGAATTTTATGATATTTTTTATTTTTGCGAATAACTGATGTCAAAAGCAAACCATCTTTCTCCCCTTTTAAGGAGAGATCCATTAAAATGAGATTTATATTATTTTCTTCCATAACATGCATCGCTCCAAAATATGTCTCAGCACAACTTAGTTCATAGTCCTTCATCAACATTGCTTTCATGAGTCTTTGCGTATCCATATCATCTTCAACAATCAGAATGTGGGGTTTAATCATGATGTTTCCTCCTTTGGAAAAGTGATGGTCACTTTAGTGCCAGCACCTTTTATGCTATCAATATTTATTTCAGCATTATTCACTTCTAAATAACTCTTTGTTAGTGCCAATCCCAGGCCCAGGCCTTCATATTTTCTTGAATATCCGGCACTTTCTTGAGAAAAGATTTCAAATACCTGCTTCAGATATACTTTTGAAATCCCAATCCCCGTATCTTTTATTACTAATATGGTATGTTCAATATTTTCATCAATCCAGATCGTCAAACCGCCTTCATTTGTGTATTTAATGGCGTTGTCGATTATGTTGCTAACAGCTTGAGTTATACAGTACTCGTCAGCATTAAGTATTGGGTTTTGTATTTCAGAATAAAAATCTACTGTTAAGTTCTTTTCATTTATTCTTGGGGTTAACTCGGTTATTGCCTGTTGCACAACAAGACTTAAATCAAATTCTTTTATATTTAGATTATACGATTGGGTATCCATCTGTGACATATCGAGGATTTCATGTACTGTTCGGATTAATCGTTGTCCACTGCGGTCTATAACCTCAAAAAATTCTTTTTCATCTGCCCCTACCCTATCGTCTAGCATCTCTTTAAGTAAATCAGTATAACCAATAATTGAATTTAAGGGTGTGCGAATTTCGTGAGAAATATTTGCCAGGAATAGTGATTTTATCTTTGCCCCCTGTTTTGCATCTTCCAATGCTTGTTCCAGATTAATTTGATCCTGTTTTTTTATGGTTATATCGCGAATAATTGCCGTGAAGTACATTTCACCGGCAGATTCCCATGAGGTGAGGGAGAATTCTATGGGAAATTCGCTGCCATCTTTATGTAATCCAACCAATTCGACTGTCTGACCAATAACATTTGATCCGCCGCCGGCAGTTACCCGATCCAGTCCTTTTAGATGATCTTTCCTGAATCGCTCTGGTATTATTGTCTGTAGGGATCTCTTCTGGATATCCTCAATTAAATACCCAAACATTACCTGGGCACTTATATTCCATGCTATGACATTACCAACATGATCTATCGTAATAATGGCGTCATTTGCCGATTCTACAACAGCGCGGTGACGTTCTTCGCTCAGCTTCAACCGCTCTTCTGCATGTTTTTGATCTGTGATGTCCCGGGATACACCTACAATGCCAATTTCATTGCCATCCAAATCAAGAAGGACAGATGCCGCAAGAATTACTGGAAACACTTCGCCATTATTACGTTTGTTATTTACTTCCTGGATATACTGACCATGTTCAACAGTTTTATCATGAATTTTCCTGTGATATTTCCCATCCTCGTACAACATACTAATATGTTTACCAATGGCCTTTTCTCTCACATAACCAAATGTCTCTTCGGCAGCCCGGTTGAATTCTGTAATCCGACGTTTTGTATCCACTGCTATAATCATATCCATTGAACTCTCAATCAGGCTGCGAGAGTATTTTTCCGAATTTCGTAGCAGCTCTTCAGCTCTTTTTTGATTTATTATATGAGCAATTTCACCAGAAACAAATTCTAATATCCCGATGTCATTTTCATCAAATTGGTTGACATTATTTTAACTTTGAACAACGATTGCGCCAATAACTTTTTTCCTTACGTTCAGCGGCACACCTAACCAGAGTTTTGGCATTGTACCAAAAATTTCAATCTTTCCCTTATTGTGCAATTCGACGATTGAATTTTCGTTTGCAAAGAACGTTTTTTTTGTTTTGATAACATAACCCGTAAGTGATTTCCCCACAGGATAAGATCCAATTTGATCAAACATATCTGAAGCATAGGGTGTTATAATTTTTTGTTTTTGCTCATCATATAATCCAACATAAAAATTTGTTGTATCAATGACGCTTTGCAGTACTGTTTTTATTGATTTAATCATATCAGGTAAATCTGGCGCTGATAACGAGGCTTTTGTTATATCAAATAACACTTTATTTAAGCGTTCAGTTCGCTTGCGCTCGCTTATATCGTGTATGATGCCCTGATAACCGATAATTTCACCATTCGAATCTTTTTGCAAAGTGGCTGATAAAATGCAGTCTATAGTTGAACCATCATGCTTACTAAACATTATTTCAATATCCGAAATATATTCCTTGGATTTAATGGTTTCCAGAAAATCATAGCGATCTTCTGGGTTTGTGAATATTTCAGCAATATTAACTGCAAACATTTCATCCCATGAGTAACCAAGCAAATTTGTCATTGCTTGATTGAAATAAATGAGATCACCTTCCATTGTTGAGATAAATATTGCATCTCGCGAATTTTCAAAAAGAGTGCGAAGATTTTCTTCGCTTCTCTGCAATTCACTTTCAGTCTGCTTGGCAACGGTTACATCTCTGGCGTTTACCACAATGCCCTCAACCTGGCCATTCTCTCCATAATGTGGATAATAATTTATCTCTAAGTATCTTTTGCCCTTTGATGGCAGATCAATCCACTCAGCATACTTAACTGTCTCTCCGGATAAACATTTAACGGCGTTTGGTTTAATATGTGATTCAAAAAACTGCGATCCAAAAATTTCCTGCGGTGTATGCCCAATGACTTGATCGGATGATGTGTCAAATGCGTCTAAATAGGCTTGGTTTGTAGCCAGGTAGATCAAATTGTTGTCCAGAAGGGCCATAAGATCGGTTGAGCTGGAAATAATATGTTTATATTGGTACAGTTTACTATCTTCGGCTTTTTTGATCCGCAACATCGCGTTTAGATTTGCTAACAACTCCGCTGGATCAATTGGTTTTGTGAGGTACGAGTCTCCACCGGCAGCAAGACCATTTATCCTATCTTTTGCACTGGTTTTTACTGCGGTTAAAAATATAATGGGTATTCTCGCGGTTTTTCTCTCAGCACGCAATCTGCGGCAAACTTCCAGTCCATCCATATTTGGCATTTGTATGTCAAGCAAAATTGTGTCCGGTAATTGGGATACCGCTTTTTTAATACCCTCGCTTCCGCTTTCAGCAGTAAGAACCTCATAATCAGGCTCAAGGCTATTTAATAATGCCTTAACGGCAGTCAAATTATCGTCTTTATCATCGATTACTAATATCGTTATCTTTGCCATTTTGATTATTAATTCCTTTTCAATTTAAACTTTTTGGCCTAACCATTCATCCAGTTTTTGTCGAATAATATCCACTTCAATTGGTTTTGAGAGATAATCATTGCAGCCGGCGGCGAGTATCTTCTCCCTGTCACCTATCATTGTCCTAGCTGTTAGGGCAAGTACTGGTATTTCTTTTGCTTTTTTATCCGCCCGTATTCTTTTTATAACTTCAATTCCATTAATTTTGGGCAGCATCACATCAAGTAATACCAAATCAGGCAATATATCCAATGTCATTTGAAGACCCTGCTTTCCATCAATGGCTTCCAGGATGTTGTATTTTTCACCCAATATTGCTTTTAGAGAGACAAGATTGTCCGGATTGTCTTCTATTACCAGTATTGAAAATTTGTTTGTTTTAAGATTCTTAGGTGATGGAGATGGTTTTGTTTTGTTTTTTGAAATACCAGCTAATTCAGGTGAGGGCAACTCGGGTTTTGGTGGACCAATAATTGATTTGCTTGAGAATAAATCGAAAATAATGGGTTTTAGTTGTTTTCTATCCAAATTGCCTTTTTGAATAATTTGTAGAGCTTTGTCCTTTTTTAATTTATTAAGTTCATCCTTCGTCAAATCCTTAGCGGTTAATATTAAAATTGGTAAATGATATGTAGGTTTTTGTTTTCGTATAGCCTCCAGGACCATAAATCCATCCATATGAGGCATCATCAAATCCAAAATAATTCCATCTGGAATTGTATGGATTAAGTAGTCAAGGGCCTGTTGTCCTCCTAATGCCACATCTGTTCTAAATCCAAAAGTTTCCATCATGGAATTTATTTGAATTACTGATTCCTCTTGATTATCTACAATTAAAATCTTTTGACTCAATGGTGCCCTAAGCGTGGGTTTATTCTGCTCTGTTTTTGAAATTGTTTTGCTTTCCGTGGCTGACAATGATCCCCACCATTTAATTGGAATGGTCAGTGTAAATGTAGAACCAACAAGGGGTTCACTTTCAACCGAAATTTCACCACCCAATAATTTGACGGTCTTTTCTGCTATAGCAAGACCCAGCCCGGTACCTTCATAAGAGCGCGAAGAAGAGGAGTCAACCTGTTTGAATTCCCGGAAAATACTACTGATCATATCAGCGTGAATACCTATTCCAGTATCTTTAACGCTTATAGAAATTCGCTGTGCATCACTAGAGGTTATTACCGTAATTGATCCTCGATTAGTAAATTTTATGGCGTTTCCGATAATGTTTGTTAATATTTGATGTATTTTTTGTTCATCGCTTTCCAAGTCAGGAAGATCATCCAGATGTTGAGTGGTCAATACAAGATTCTTCTTTTCTGAGAGAGGTGACAGGCTCTCAACAACCATCTCTATTGTATTGTCAATTCGAAATTTCTTTGGATTCAAATCAACAAAATTAGCTTCGATTTTTGATAAATCAAGAATATCATTGATGAGTCGCAACAGTTGCTTGCCATTTCGTTCAACGATTTCGAGATAATGAATATGTTCTTTTGAGAGATTATCCCGAGCCTGATCAATTGTCACCCTGGAAAGGGTAAGAATTGAATTAAGAGGGGTGCGAAGTTCATGGCTCATATTAGATAGGAACTGACTTTTTAATCGGTTTGCTTCCTCTACTTGTACACGCTGTGCATCAAGTTCAATGTTTTGCTCAATAAGATTTTTTGAAATCTTTTCCAATTCATCTGACTGGCTTTGCATTTCCTCTTTCTGTTCTTGTAATTCTTCAGTTTGTGCCTCCAGCTTTTGATTGACATTGGCGAGATTTTCAGCAAGTATTCTGGTTCTTTCATTGGCAATTATACTGGAATAAGATGAATTTATATTCAGCCATGACTGTTGAATTATTACATTGCATTCCCTGCTGAAATTGTGAATATTTACAAGTGAAACAAGAGCAACAATAGTGTTATCAATCAATATTGGAATTGATAAAATTTCTTTCGGCTCTATATTACCGGCAGTTGTTTGAAACTTATAAACAGCCTCATCCGGAATTTCCTTTAAGTAATAAATATCTTTTGTTAATAAAACATTACCAATCTCACCCTCAGGGGCTTTGTAATTAATATTTTTTAGTAATGATTCATCTATTCCAATAAAACTGGATGGTTCAAATTTAGAGATTCTTTCATTCAAAATATAAAATACACCCATGTTGGAATTGGTAATCTCCAGCAATTTTTTTAAAACTCTGGAGCCGAATCCCTGAATGGAAGACTGTTCGATCAGTGTACTAGATAAATTCATTACACCATTTTGAATGATTTCCTTTGATGCAACTGAATCGATCAATTCATTAATAGATTGAGCAAGAGACCCAAGCTCATCTTTTGATTGAACTTCGTTTCGTGCAATTAGATCGCCGGATTTAACACGGTTTGAAATAGCAAACATATCTAAAATCGGTTTCGAAATTGCATTTCCAAGTATAAGCGCTGTGGCATAAATCAGAAAGGCTGACATTAGAAATAATATTATAAAGTTTTTAATCATGTCACGAATCGGTGCATTTAATTCATACAGATCCTGTTTGCATACAAATCCCCAGCCGGTTTCAGGTATATAGGTATATGCGGCTAGAATTTTCTCACCGCGATAATCGGTAGTAATTGTTATCCCGGTTTTTCCCTGTGACGCATACATGGCTGCTTCAGCCTCTATTTGAAGATTCAGCGGTGCATTATCATGCCAACGCAATTCATTCAATGCTACAACGTCTTTGTTGACGATAAGGGTTTCTCCTGTCCTCCCAAGACCAACTCTATCTGATAATATTTTGTAAAGTGAATTTTTTAGATCGACTCGCGCGACCACAATACCAGTAACATGTGATTTATCGTGTTTAGTACAAAATATAGGGGCGGAAAAGGCTATTTCATGATTTTGAGATAATTTTGAATAATATATTTCATTGATAAATAATTTTTGGGTTCGCATCGGTTCGGTAAAATAGGTGTACTCAGATTTATCCAATCCTTCTGAAAACTGATTGGTTGAAATTTGGACGAATCCTGTATTTGGATTAATTATATATAACTCTAGAATGGATGAGATGTTTTTCTCATTGAGGATTAGCAGATCCCTTATAATTCCTAATATCCTATTATCATTTTGATCAAGAATTTTATTGCTGGAGATTTCTTCCAAATACTCTCCCTCAAGATTTTTGGATAATAATATTAGATTTCTTCTGTTTTCAGCTAACCAGTAATCTAAATGTTCAACTTTCAAATCACGAATCGCCGTCAGTTTATCGAAAGTTCTTGTTTTAATAACATTTACTCTTTGTACATATGTTATCATTATTGCTATTATCAGCGGGATTAGTGCCAAAATTAGAAACCAGAATATTAAACGATTTTTGATGCTTTTGAATTCTAATAATTTCATTTTAGCTCCGGAATATTTAATTATATTGTTTTGTAGAAACGTTGAAATATGCAAATAGTCAAACAAATGCCTGCTAAACGATTACTTCCATCAGGGTAACTATGCAATTCCATAAACAGCGTCGTTCATTTGTCTTTATCGCTCATTGCATTAATTTTGTTTTGCAAATCCCTGATCTTTAGCTCCCTGCCAACAAACACTTTCATTGCCTCGTCTAATTCAGTGTTTTTTTCCTCTAAATCCATTGTCCTTTCTATAACCATTTCTTCCAAATGCACACGATGTTTTATTAATTCCTCCTCCGCCAATTTTCGATCAGTTATATTGGTCACAAAGACTGTGAATCCAATTACAATACTTGACTCATCGAAAATTGGATTGAAAATCATTTCATACCAGAATCGCTCATCGCCTGAGCCATATTCCTGAACTTCGATAAAGCGCTCACCCTTTAGAACGCGTTTATAATTTGTTTCTGCTTTTTGGCGATCATCCTCATTGCGTTTGTATTGTAAAATGCCTTGACCTTTTTCAATATCGACCTCGTACAAATTCTTCATTTCTATTTCATGGGCAGTATTAAAACTCAAATACCTATAATTATTATCCAGCGCAAACATGATAATATTGTCAGGACTATTAATAACAGAGTTTAACAAGGAATTTGTTTTATTAACCTCTTCATCAGCTGTCTTGCGTGCTGTTATATCCTGAAATGAACCACTTACACTCATTGTCACACCATCCAATTGATGGGCTTCTCCCACAGAATGAACATACCGCATATTCCCTTTTGCCGTAATAATTTCAAGCTCCAGGTCAAAAGGTTCTCCTGTTTCAATAGTATGATTAAAGGCTTCTTCAATAATTGGCCTGGATGAAGGAGTATAAAAATTAATTCCTTTACTTACATCCGGATCAAAATTCAATTCAACTTCATGAATATGATAGGTTTCTTCAGTCCACGTTTGCTTCATTGTTGCCATATCTATTGTCCAGCCACCAATTTTACCGATTTTTTCCGTTTCACTTAACAGTTTCTTGATTTTTGCTAGTTCTTTTTCCGCCAGTATGCGATCTGTAATATCAAAAAACAAAACGGCACATAAACCCTGTTTAGGCTGGTAGGCGTTGACAGTATAAAATGTGTCGAGAAGCTCTGAAGCTTGTTCAAACTGCAACTCTTTTCCGGTAATGGCAGTCTTGCCATATTTTCCAATCCAGTTCGCATCGTCACTCTCTATACCGGGTAGAATCTTTGTCAATCTTTTGTCAATGATCTCCGATAAAATTAGTCCTGTAGTGCTCTCAAATCCATTATTGGCCGCCCTGATTATTAAATCAATAGCTTCTCCATTTTCCCCTAGAACTGCTTCGAATAGTACAAAGCCAGATGTCATATTTTCAAAAAGCAACCGGTAATTCTTCTCCGATTCAGTCAGCTCATTCTCCACCTGCTTCCGAGCGGTGATGTCAGAGCATAACATTGTAAATTTCCCTTTTTCGGAAGAGTAAGATTTAACATTATAATATTTGTCAGTGTTTTGGTTATAATTTTCTATTTCGGCAGATTTTTGTGTCAGAGCAACAGCTCCATAAAAATCTATCCAGCTTTGTTCAATATCGGGGTAGATTTTCTTTATTGTTTTTCCGATAGTTTGGTTCACTTTTAAACCGGTGATTTCTTCAAAGGCAAGATTTGCTATTAAGAACCGATAATCCACAGGTATATTTCTCTCATCACAAATAATTTCGCACATTGCGAATCCCTCGGGCAGGTTTTCGAATATATCTTTATAAATGTTGACATCAATTGGTTTCGAATTATTTTTTTTACTCATGGCTTTCCAATTCGATTGGTTTATTGTTTGATGTTTAATGGAACAACATGTTTGATTATAATCATCTATGCTCCATTATATTCAAATTTCCAGTACGGAAATTATAAAATTGTAATTCAATAATTTCTTGTTGAGGATATTCGGTGTGTATATAACTTTTGGGCACATTTTTCCATGTTTTGTAAATGGGACTTCTATGCCTGTTTTGTCATTACTATTCTCTTTAAAATGTGATATAAGGAATTTTCTAATACTTTATTACCACCTATTTTTTGAATGAATTCGTATTTTTATGGATGTAACTAGCTAGTTAAGTCTAGTAAAAATTTTGCACAGCCTTGATTCCTTTAGAAATTTATCCTTAAATGGACCAATAATGCTTTCTGATTCTCCTAAGATGAGAACCCCATTTTCATTCAAGGAATTGTACAATTTTTCAAAAATCTGCTTCTGAGAATCTAGTTTAAAATAGATAAGTAAATTCCTGCAAAGCACAACATCAAAATCGCCATATATGCTTTCTGGAGGAGAATTAACATTTTTATCGAGCATGTCATATTTAGAAAACATGACCATTTTTAATATCTCCGGAGAAAGGGCAAATTCATCTTCATTTTGAATAAAATACTTTTTTATTAATCTATGCCGAATGTTTCCGACGCGATCAGATGAATAAATCCCTTTTCTGGCATGCTGAATTACTTTTTCATCAATATCAGTTGCAATTATCATGGTTCTCATATTCTGATATTCATTCTTAATTAGTTCATTCAATAATATTGCCATTGAAAATGGTTCTTCACCAGTTGAGCATCCTGCCGACCATATTCTGATTATTTTGTCATTTGAAGATAATTTTTTTGAAATTATTTCGGGTAATAAATGTTTGGAAATATATTCAAATATATAGGTGTTTCGAAAAAATCTGCTGATATTTATTGTAAGTACTTCTTGGAGGGCGGTTAATTCATCTTCGTGAGATTTTAGATAATCAAAATATTCTTGGTGGGAGTCCATATTTAACTTTGCCAGGCGATTGCCAATGCGCCGTTTAAGCATAGGGGGTCGGTATCCAGAGGAATCAAAACCTCTTCTTTGGTGAAGATATTCTAAAATATCATTAATGTAGGCATGATGATGATTTGTTGTCTGAGACATTGCAGTTTCACTACTATTAATATTATAAAACCATGTTACCCGTTTCAGATTATTTCATTTATTTTTTAGAATACAATTATCCCGATTGCACCAGCAATTTGATTCGTTTGGCACAAAATAATCTTGCAGGATTTAATTCATAAAAAGCGGATATTGTTATCGATAATTTACACGTTTAGGTTAATAAATTTGAGACTTAATTAGTGGTTGGATGAGCGGTTGTAGATATTATGCAATAATTTCATTTTTAAATTGTTTATCCTTTCACCGTCAAGCGCAACAGGGGCGGTTAATTTTCCCCTAAGAGAATAAACAGCCTATGCGTTTGTTGATTCAATCCCAACAAACTTGCAATTTATTGAACGATATTCACATGTCCTGTGTAAGATGCCATCTCGAATACAGGCATATTGTCAAGAAGGTTTTGGTGGGCACCTTCCAAAATAGATGGCTTAAAGGGTCTGAAAAGCATTCTGGCTGAAATTGTCAAAGTACCAACTGTCCCCGGTGGCACATTAAATGAATATGATTTATATCTTACTCCAAAACCTGGGAGTGTGCTATTGATGATTCCATGGGCATCAGTTACACCTGAAATATGATTTCCCTGTGCATCCAGCAATTGCGAATAAAATAACAAAAGCTGGTCATCGCTATCATCTAATCCTGCGCTGTCATCAGAGATAAGACCGGATTCAAATAGCAGGTTTCCATTTTGTGAAATGGTAAACTCCATCCAGGCTTCCCTGGCAAAGGTAACTCCTGAGGGGAGGGCATGGCCAGTGAGACTTGTTATGGTGAAAGGGATAATGAGGGTCTCGCCGGATTCAACTGAAGCCGGAAAATCTACATCGGGATAACCTGGTGATACGCTCAGGGCTCCACTCAATAATTCTGAAACGGCCTGATATGCGGCTGTATTTTCAACCGGTGAGGATAAATCAAGATCTACTCCGGTAAATCGATGATCACTATGACCATCAGGATATTTAACCATATGACAATCCTGGCAGGTCATGCCACCGGACATGGCTGCAGCGGGAATTCGATTCCATTCTGTATAGGTGATTTCTGCTTCCACCCCGCGAATAAAAAAATCATGGCATGGCAGACATATTTCAGATCTTTGGTAAATAGGTGCATACTGAGACTCGTGAAATGAGTTGGCCACCGGGTTCTGGATTGAACCATATTCAATTCCCTCTCCGGGATTATAATGATATTCGGCGTTGGCGCTTACATCGTCACCGGTGACAACTGCTGTTGATAATTTTGTCATGGTGTGACAGACATCACAGCCAATTCCTTCTTTGATCACTGGATTTTCATCGGAGTTTTGGAGGGATTCACTATCACCATATTGGTCAAGATATACACCTGTTACGAAAGCAACTGGATTATGACATTGTAGGCAAAACCTTTCGCCAGTCCCGGGCCTGGACAGCTGCTCGCCATTCCAGCCGCCAAAAAACACCGGATCTTTCATAGCATAGGCATGCATCGATTCGTTCCATTCATTATAATGATCTGGATGACAAGACATACAGGAATCTGATGGCAGGAAATCTGTTGGCATCATTTCAGTATCAACAACTCTGCCATTACCATCCAATGAATATAATTTCTCGGGAAAGAAATCCTCTGTTGTTGGCTCATTAAGATCTCCCGAATCATTACAATGAATAAAGATAAACCCGCTTAATAACAGGGTGGCATAAACAAGAGATGTTTTTTTATAGGTATATTTCATAATTCCATATGTTTTTTTATTTTTTGATTGTTTATCATAAACAATTTTTTACTGATCCCAATGCCCTGACTGCAAGCCGATAGGTTGAAGTCGTTAAATTTTATATAACCCTCATCTCTCTACGGCGACACCGCCACAGAGAAGCATATCGGGGTTATCGGATAATTGCACCGTTGATATGTGGGTGCCTGAATTTGCATCCAGCATATGTATTTCTCCTGTCAATCGAGAGGAGACAAATAATTTACTTCCATCACCAGAGACATCAATTCCATGAAGCGTTTGAAAGTCATTATCCCGGGATATCCAATTCAATATCAATTCATCATTACTGATGGATATACTTGCCACACCTGAGCTGTTTATAACACTGCCATCACCTGACAACACAACAAATATATCATTTGAAACCGGTGACTTTACAGAATGCCACGGTTTTGACGACCATTGGAAATTCAATGAATCGATAAGAGTCATGGTGGAGGTATCCCATAGCTGAATATTGCCGTTTATATCTGTTTCAACTCCAGTATATGGATTCATCCATTTACCGGCTGAGCAGCTCACAGCGACTCTATTGGGGCTTGTGACTGTACACTGTATTGGTTTTAATCTCTGGACCTCCATTCCAGGTGTAGATGGATTTATATTTTGATCTAATGCTGCTCCAGCAACTTGGCCGCTAAACAAATCTATCTGATATAACCAGTCCGCGGTATTGCTGGCCGTAATTATATACCCCGATTCGGCATCAACAGAAATACCATGGGGGGATGGTGAGTCAATTTGATATTCTGTCATAGACTCCAGGCTGCCGGTGGAATAGTCTATCTCCTGAATGATCTGTGATACTGAGCCCATCATCATACCGGCCATGGGCATCATCCGGGAGCAGTACAATTTCTCATTATTCACATCCAATGTCATTAATGCCGGCGAGTCTCCCAGCAGTAGCGTATCGATTAAAACATCCGATTCCAGATCGTACATACCCACATATCCACTCATTATGGTTGTTACAAACCAGTATCCGTTTGTTTTGTCAATCGAGACAAAGTGCGGAGTGTTATCCATTTCATTTCCGTTAAAATCAGTGTCTATCAATTTGATGATTTCAAGGTTTTCCGCATCCAATACGGCAACCTGATCGACACCTTGCAAAGTAACATATAATTTGCTCAGCGGTTCATTAGAGGAGTCATCATCAAATATTCCACAACCACCAACCAGTATTAATAAATATATATATAATGTCTTTTTCATTTTTCTAATCCCCGACAATAATTCCAACAATTATGACAATATCCAGAACGTCAATGATACCATCGTTATTATAATCACCAGCAATCAACTGATGCTCAGAGGGAGTCATGCTTCCGAGTACAAAGCTTACGATGGTGACCACATCCAACACATCAAGAATGCCATCCTGGTTTACATCCCCGGGTATGATATCAGGAGCAACGCTGGCGAATATTTCCACATTATCCACATGAAAACCATCGGCGTTGTTTGAAGCATCACTGGTCATCTGAAAACGAATATAAATATTTTCATTGCCCTCTCCGGTCCAGTCAGATATATCAACTATTTCCAACTCCATCCAGCTATGCCACCCGGTATAGGATTCGACTGTTGTCCAATGCTCATTATCACTGGATAGCATCAGATATGCAAAATCCTGGTTCGGAATGATAAAACTCGCCTTATAAAATCTCAGTTCAGCATTCGAATACGGCGTTAGATTAAACGGTTGATAGTATGTAATCGAGGTGGATGAATTGTTATCATATGATCCGTCAGGGCTGTCATGAGCGGCATGAGATAGGTCCACGCCCCAGTTGGAAATCCCCCAATCCCCATCAGAATACCATTTGTCCAATCCATTTTCAAAATTATCAAGAAGCTCATAACCACCAATGGTCATGAAATACATTTGAGAGGTGATGGAATTCTGTTGGGAAGACGAGTCCCAGCATTGGACATAATAACTTATTTCTGAAGGGATGGGCAGGTTTTCCCAAATCATGTCCCCCTGATAGACATCATAATTGTTTTCGGAATAGTTGTAATCCATCGATGCTTCTTGCCAGTCGCCATTGTTTATCGAATATTTTATTGACATGGTTCCTACACCGATATTATCCATGGCAACACCGTAAACCGTATAACTCCCGGTTGTATTCATAAATCCCAGGTTATCAGCATGGGATACATACAATATTTCAGGTGGTTCAAAATCTGTCCCAATATGAAATGAAAAATAAGCGCCAGGGGCACCAAATGGCTGAGTGTGCATATTCCCGTCAACATCTTCAATATAGACATAATAGATAAATTCCCCATCAGCACCTGGATTTGGCAGAGAGGCTTCATATCGGTTATCAAGTTGTGTAGATGTCATCGGTGTGATATCACTGAACATGTTATCTAGCCCAGAATAGACTGAAAGGGTTGAGTAGTTCAGTTCTGCATTGATCCCTTCAACAATATCAACTTCTATGTGGATAGCGTTGGTCAGATCTTCAGTATCACCCAGTGGGTCAAAAATAAAATCTGCTATCAGCGGGAATTCTAATACTGATAAACCGGCTCCGTCTGAATCTGTAGAGTAAATTAAACCGGATGTTGAGTATGGGTACACTCCCCAGTTACCAGCATACAATCCAACATCAGGGGGAAAGGGATCATAAAAACCTGCTTCAACAGGATTATATGGATCCGATACATCAACCACCCTGGTTCCGTGAACATAATATGATAAATAGAGATAATCATCAAGGTAAAACACATTGTGGACAGATTGTCCATCGCCGGGAGTAACAACAAAGTCCGAAATATGGTTGATGTTTGATAAATCCTCTATGTCAAAAATCCGGATATATCCATTTGACATTTCCGATGCAACAAACATGGTGGCGGCATCATCTGAAACCCATACCGCATGACAGTGTGGAATATTCCATACAACTGCAATTTGTTGAATATCTGCTTTATTTGTTACATCAAGAATGAACACTTTCTCGGCTGTGAGTGCAGATACATACATCGTATTATTTTTCACATACAGATCATGAACATATGCCACTTCCCAGCTTCCCACTTCTACCGGGTTTACAGGATCACTAAGATCCAGAATTCGCACCCCTCCTTCATCCAGATTCGAACCAACAATATAGGCATAACCATCATCGATATAGAGATTATGTGCCGATGAAAAACCATAATATCGATTTGCCAATACTGGATTCCATGGATCAGACACATCAATTATGTCCATGCCATTCCCTGATTCATTTGTCACGTATACGTAGTGATCGTGAACCTTAAGGTCTCTCCAAATAGACCCAAAGCCTTCAATGAATCCTGTCTCGGTGGGAAAGGCTGGGTTTGTGGAAATATCCACAATGTATGTTCCATTATATCCGCCGACCAGGGCAAAATCGTGTCCGTCAGGTGTTTCGTAACCCCATATGTCTGAGGTATATTCATATGGAAGTTGTCCTACAAGTCTAACATTGTTTGATTCGAAGGCAAATACCAGAGAAACACAGCCAATCAGAATTGCTGTAATAAATTTCTTTACCATTAAGTTACTTTCCTTATAATTTATTGATCAAATTCAAAATTATTCCGGGATATTCCGGGCGTCTAACCATCTGTCTCCTTTAGCGGTGATGACATATTGCTGTTTTGGACTGTTTGGTTTCCTCGGGATCGTCATTTTTAATAAACCAGCAGTCAGGAGTGGTTTTAGTATCGCCTCCCTGAAATGTTTTCTATCCTTCAATTGCAACAAGTACTGAATTTCCATTCTGGGGCGGGGCATGGTACAAAACGCAAGAACCCGATATGTATAAGTGTCGTTATGTGATAGCGCCTGTCTATAATCGGGCATCGCATAATCCGCCGGAAACGACGGTGCCTGAGCCTGTATCGGTTGATGTGAATATACCTGGGCCTTTTTCTTCATTTTCTGGCGGTGCTCTTCTGTAGCCTTTTTCCATCTTAGTACTATGCCGAGGTATTTTTCATCATTTATGTATTCAGGAATCGGCAAGTTCAATTCATCCATTATTTTCTCGAATTTATCCATGGAGGGAAGCCAGTCCTCTGTAAGTCCAGCAAGATAAAATAATTTCGCCATTATGGGGTTTGGTGGTATCACTATCTGGTCAGATCGGACTTTTTTATCAGGCAGCCACTTGCTCAGATTTCCTGGTATATATATTTCTATCCGGTCGCTAAAAAGGAGCATACCAATTGGATCTTTCAAGGAATAATCTCTATGGACAATGGCAATTGTTATTGCTTCAACTGCCAGCAAAACAAGGTATTCCACTTTTTCCCTGTCTTCATCATATCCATGAATAATCTCAGGCATTTTGTTCTCAAGAAATCGCTCAGCAGATTCGAGTTGTGTAAATATATCGCCATCGATATTGTCTTCTAATAATACGGTTCCATCCTCGTCAAATCCGTCTACCACCTGACAAATTATTTTTGCATGGCTAAAAACTTCATTCAGATCAATGCCAAAACACAAAACTGCAGCGGAATTCATTCTATTCTCTGTCAGTAAACCAAGTTTCAACATCTGGCCCCTGTCATCCGGCTTGTTGTCTGAACCAAGGTTATTTTGAATATCGGCCTGATCAATATACCAGTCAAATCGTTCTTGATTTACACCACCATGGTAACCTGAAACAATATCCGTATCAAAATATTTTGGGGAGTGTTTTTGATCCATAAATATCTTTATTTCATGAGGAAACAAAGACATGTTTGATGTACCCATCCTCTTAAAGTACTTGCCATCAAAAAAATATGGTTTGTCCGGTGCGTTGATAATATCCAGGACAAAAACAGATTTCCCATCATATTGTTTAATAACAATCCTTGGAAATAATGATGGTGAAATTCGAATAAAAATCTCTAACATCACAGAACGAATTTTTTCCAAATCCATATCATCACCGATGACTGCACCGGATTCATCCACCCCAAAATAGACGAGTCCTTGCCCGGAATTTGCAAATGCGCAGATATCCTCAAGAACGCTATCAATATGTTTTGTCGAGCGGCTTATTTTTACATTTTCGGAATCTCTGAATCGAACTGTTTCAGATATCCAGTCGTTAAATTCTGCTAATCCCGGTTTGTAATTATTGTCCTTTTCAGACATTATTTCAATCCTGACTGTTTTCTTTTATTTGACGATATTTTTCCCGGTATTTGTTATTCAGTGTTTTATGTCGGTCTGAAAGGTCTGTTTGGGATCCATTGATAAATGCGATTTCCACATTACTTGTAATTTCCAGGGGGTCCCCGGTGGTGATAATGAGGGTGGCGTCTTTCCCTGTTTCAAGGCTTCCCACATATTCACTGATTCCTAGAATTTCTGCGGCATATAAAGTTATGGATTTCAATGCCTCTTCTTTTGGCAATCCAAACGCTGCCGTCATTGCGGCATGATATGGCAAGCTCCTTTGATGTGGGGTTTGAAAATTGCTTGTTGAAGCAATGGTGCAGAACTTTATTCCTTTTTCCCACAATTTCCTTGGTACAGTGTATTTTGTATCTGTTCTTTCATCTCTTCTCATTGGCAGTGATAGAGGATTTTCATAAATCACCGGTATGTCGTTTTCCTTGAGAATTTCCCATTCTTTCCAACTGTCAGCACCACCCATTAGAATCATTTTTAAATCATTATTTGAACACCATTCAACTGCTGCCTTTATCTGGAGTGATCGCTGCGCATGAATGAATACCGGAATTTCTTTGTTTAACACGGGTATGAATGCTTCCCATCTCATATCAACACCTTCTTGGGTGCCAGATGAAACGGCGGATTTGTAGGCCTTCGCATCATTAATCATTTTGTCTAATTGTTCCAGGGCCTCGTTTCTGTCTTTTAACTTTTCATCATCGCTTTTCTTCTTTGAGTGTGAATTAGAAATTCTCATTGTCGGCCAATTGATATGTAACCCGGTGGGGCTTTTGAAAGTACAATCCTCCCATGTCCAGCCATCCATCTTCATTACTGCAGATGTACCGGAAACTCTTCCGCCGACGGGTATAACATGGGCAAGCAGGATACCGTTTGAGCGGGTTACCGGGATAATTTCAGAATCAGGGTTATAGGCTCTTTCAACTCTAACATTGGGATTAAGCCACCCAGTCTCAGCATGATCTCTCGTCGCTCTCACGGCGTTTATTTCCACCAGACCAATTGTGGTTCCTGCGGAGATCAGACCGGGGTAAACGTGAAGGCCATCAAT